>ERZ894180.571-NODE-571-length-29214-cov-12.055386_pt1 | contig 29214 bp, 35 predicted proteins | sample MGYA00380278_ERZ894180 | MGnify/ENA primary metagenome ERZ894180 (study PRJEB32331, sample SAMN06328450) | human gut metagenome | biome: human gut microbiome; feature: stool | host: Homo sapiens | collected 2013-02-24 ...
GCGTTATTGCCTGGGCGGTTATGGGCGTTTTCGACATGCAAGACCAAATCACCAGCGGAATGGGATAAGACAATGAAAAAAATAAAAGATTATCTGCTTTTTCTGAAACAGCGTTTTTACGCTTACCGTCGTGCGGTCAAGCTGGATCAGAAAATTATTATTGCCATTACGGTTATGACGGCGGCGATTATTATTGTTTTGGCCTGGATTATCCGGCCGAATCCCAAAATTGAAATCGCGGCGACCCAACTGGCACAAACAGCCAACAACATCCGGCTGTTTTATCAGACCAAACCGGGATATTGGGGGCTCAACACCGAAACGGTCATCAAAAACAATTTGGAAGCCGGCGGCATGCTGATTGACGGCAAACTGCAAAACGCTTTCGGCAAACCGGTTATTATCGGCGAAGATGAACAAGGCAGCATTATCATGCCAGGAACGCGTCATTTTACGGTTACGTTTCCCGAACTCAACAAAAGCGAATGTACGGTTATGGCCGCTTTTCGGCTGAACGAAAGGGAGAGCCTGAGCCTGTTGCAGATGATTATCAGCAACGGCGAACAGCGCTATGAATTTAACTGGGGCGGAAGTAATCCGCTGCCGATTACCAAACAAGACGCAGCCAAATATTGCGGCAAAAACAATATTGTTTCCTGGCGATTTGAATAAAGTTTTATTTTTTATGACTAAAGTTATAAAAAGGAATAACAAATATGGCGAAAGCCAGAATTGTAACAAAATTTTAACCTGTTATAATTATGATAGAATGCAGTTGAACTAAGGAGAAAGAAAATGGTTAACTTACTTGAAAAAAATGAACAGACCGGCCGTTCCATGGTGGAAATGCTCGGCGTGCTCGCAATTATCGGCGTTCTGTCAGTCGGCGGTATCGCAGGTTATTCAAAAGCAATGACAAAATTTAAAATTACCAAAACAATGGATCAGGTTTCCATGACTGTGGCCAATATTCGTACCTTATATTCCGGTCAGCGCAACTATAACGGCTTGGCAACAGCTAATGCGTTAGATATGGGGGTGGTTCCGGCTGAAATGGAAGGTGCTGCTGCGAATACTTTGGTTAATGCTTTTCAGGGGGCGGTCACAATCGGAACAATTAACTATAATAATCAGAATGCCTCAGCTTTCAGAATTTCGTATGAAAACATGGGGCAGGAAGCTTGCGTCCAGCTTATTACGTCTGACTGGGGTTCCGGTGCATCTTCCGGTTTTATCGGTATTCAAGTCAGTGCTGCAGCGCCGGCAGGTCAGAATGCTCCACAGTTTGGTAATGCCGCGGCTAAAGGTGTAGCTGCATGGGATAATATGCACTTACCGGTTACACCGTCAGACGCAGCCACGACTTGCGCTACAGATAGTGGTTATACAACAATCACATGGTATTACATGTAGCTGTATAAGTACTCAAGAAAGACCCCGGTTATGCCGGGGTTTTTTATATCCCGCAGCAGAAAAAAGAGCGTTTAATTTGCGGTTTGAGCTTAAAAATGTCATAAAAGATTAAATAAATATTATTCTTTTTAATGTTAAACTGACCCCATGTTTGGTTGAGGGCGATAATTATTTGTGACAGAGTCTGACAAAGGATAAATTTCCGCAGAGATTCAACAAAATGCCGCAGAAAATGCTCCTTTGCCTTAAATTATAAAAAACTAAAGAGGAAAACATGGTTAAACTAAATGAAGTTTTGTTCTCGGATATCTACATTACGCCGGACAAAATTGCCTACATCCCCGACAACGTTACGCCTAACGGACTGGAGGTTTTGGAAGCCGAAGATTTTGACGATTTTTTTGACTTGATAGAACAGTCATGGGATGGCAACAACCCCAGTTATTCGGTTATGTTTGACGAGATTTTTTATCGCGTGGAACGGACGGTTTCCATTTACGGCATTCAATACTGCGCCCGTAAAATGCCAAAACAAGTGCCGCCGTTCAACAGTCTGGGATATCCGGTTGAACTTTCACAATACCTGCTTTCCCTCAGCAATGCTTCGGGGCTGATTCTCTGCGCCGGCCCGACCGGTGCCGGTAAAACAACCACTATTTCCAGCCTGATGAAAGAATATCTGACGATGGAAGGCGGCTTTGCCTACACAATCGAAGACCCGACCGAAATGCCGCTGGACGGCGTTTATCATTCGGTTGCGGGAGGTCTGGGCCTGTGCAAGCAAACGCTGCCGCCGAACGGCAACTGGGGTGAGGGCTTAAAATCGGCTTTGCGCTCCAAACCGCGCTTTATTATGGTCGGCGAAATCCGTACCCCGGATACGGCAAGTGAAGTTTTGCGCGCCGCCACTTCGGGACACCTGGTTTTGTCAACCATTCACGCCAACAACATTACCGATGCGATTAACTCGGTGGTTAAATACGCCTCCTCCACAGCGATGAGCGAAGAACTGGCTTATGACCTGTTTTCCCGCGGTATGCTGGGCGTGCTTCACCAAACCCTGCACGGTGTAAAAAACAAAACGCCGCTGGTCAGCTATTTGTTTACCAATCCGGATTCAACCCGGGGCGATCAGGTTCGCGGCATTATTAAAGGCGGTAAACTGAATCTGGCAACTTCTATCGAAACCCAGATGACCCGTATGAGCCGCGGCAAAAATATTTTTCCGGAAATATAGAACTGTTGTTTTGAACAAAAATCCCCGGACATTCCGGGGATTTTTTATGGCTGATGCTCCGGTCATGCCTCTCCCGGCGGGCGAGACAACAGATGACCGAGAAAATGATATTCTGCGGCATGATTATCCGGTCAAGCCGGATAATGACAGAGAGAAAAGCCGCAGATGACAGGGAGAAAAGCCGTGGATGACAGAAGATAAACTGTTGGATTGCCCGATCAAGTCGAGCAATGACACAAACAAGAAAGTAATGGCCTTTGTTGTTGTCATACTCCGGCTTGACCGGAGTATCCTAAAACGAGACAACCGCAGCCGCAGACAGATTGCCCGATCAAGTCGGGCAATGACTGAAAGAGAAGAACGTCGGGAAATGACATAAACAAGAAAAGCCGGGCTATGACATAAACAAGAAAAACCGGGCAGTGGTATAAAAAGAAAACCAAGATAATTGTAAAAACAGCCGAATGAGAGTAAAGAGATACCTCATACCCGTTTTCTACGCAAACATTCGCAGGCATAACGTAAAGGAGAGCTTGTTTAATCCCAAGGGAAAACCAGCCAAACGTCGGGAATATCCCTGACATAGACATCCACTGCGGCGGTTCCCTGCCGTTTTGCATAGACGCTGACAAAAGCGGCCCGGGGAAATCTGGGACGCAGAAGATTAAAGGTTTTGCCGGTATCGGAAATATCATCGACAATCAGGGTTTGCTCATCCACCGTGCCGATATCTGCCTTGACGGTAATATCCTTATCCTGACGTTGGGTTTCACCGTCATAACTGCTCATATTGATAACTTCGACATTGCGAATGTTCAGCTCATAGGCGAGGATTCCGGCCGGGAGCAGTCCGCCGCGGCTGACGGCAACGATTTTGCTGTAATTATTGGCTTTAAGCTTTTGGGCTAATTCGCGGGTGTGCCGGTGGAATTCATCCCAGCTGATATATAGTTTTTCAGGCATAGTCGGTCCTTTTACTGGTTGTTTTGCGCTTTTATTTTATAAATATATTCAATAACCTCGTCATCGTCCCATTCGACGGAGCCGCGGATACGGCCGATTTCCTTACCGTGGCGGTTTATCAGAACCGTGTTCGGCGAGGTAAAAATTCCCAGGTCGGCGGAAAGATCACCTTTCTTGTCAACGTAAAAGTCCAAATCCGGCGCACCGTATTTCTGCAAAAACTTCTGCTGTTCTTCAAGACTGTGCCATTCACTTGCAGGAGAAATAATAACAACCTTAATGCCGTTATCGGCAACCTTTTTGCTGAAGTTATTCAGATTATCAAGCTCCCGCAGGCAGGGCGAACAATAACGCGACCAAAAATTGGCAATGACAAACTGATCTTTGAAATCATTCAGTTTATAGGCCTCTCCGTTTTCGGCAAAACGAAACATCTCCCGCTGGGGCAACACCCGGGGTTCGGCATAAATATTGACCGGATCCGGCTTGAAAAGGCCGCCCCAGCCGCCAAGGACAAAAACCGCCAATGCTATGTTTAGATATTTTTTTATCATCTGCCTATTAATAACTGACTTTTAGTTTTTGTATTTCGGTTGCTTTGAGAGTATATATTTATATAATTGCTTATCAGACAACAAAAAGGTTAAGAAATGAAAAACTTTTTTAAATTAGTGTCTCTTGTCTTAATTTCCCTGATGGTGCTGGAAGTCAGCGGCTGCGGCAAAGTGTCCAATCCGGAACCGATTGAGGGAAGCGGCTATCCGCATAAATATCCGCGCTATTAAAGGAGTGAGTGATGTCCGGCGACGATAAATTTGTTGATGAAATGATTCCCTATGTGGAATTTGCCGATAATGCCAATGAGCGCACGCCCTGCGTTTTGGTTCTGGACTGTTCCGGCTCCATGCGCGGCGAACCGATTAAACAGCTTAATGCAGGCCTGAAAGCCCTGGAGAAAGAGCTGAAAGAAGATATTGACGCCAGTTCGCGGGTGCAGCTGCTGATTATTAAGGCTTTCGGCAAAGACGAAGCGGTTATTTCGTCTGACTGGATTGACGCGATGAACTTCACCGCGCCGACAATGGAAGCCGGCGGTTTGACGCCGCTGGGCAAAGCCATGGAACTGGCGCTGCAGAAGATTGAAGAGCAGAAATGTTTGTATGACAGCTGCGGCATTACCTCCAAACGGCCCTGGATTTTTCTTATCAGCGACGGTGAACCGACGGATTATGACTGGGAAATCATTGCCGAAAAGTGCCGTTATGCACAGAAGAACAAAAAAGTGGTGGTTCATGCCGTGGGAACGCAGGGAGCCAATTTGGAAAAGCTGGCAAAATTTTCGCTGATGGCGCCGAAACGGCTGACCGGTTTGAAATTTACCGAATTTTTCCTCTGGCTGAGCCGCAGTGTCTCCTGTATCTCCAAAGCAGCGCCGAACATTCCCGATTTGTTAGAGGATACCGGGGACTGGGATGAAAACAAACAATATTAAAGTGTTGGCCGCCAGTCTGGCCGGGCCTTTGCACAATTCCAAAAATCTGCCGTGCCAGGATTACTGCAAATTCAGCACCGAGGGCAAGAATTTTGTGGCCGTAGTGTCTGACGGAGCCGGATCTTCCAAATACGGCAAAATCGGCGCCCGGGTTGTCTGCAACACTCTGACTGATTTGCTGCCGAATGCCGATTTTCGCAACGCGCGGGAAGCCGTGGTCAAAGCGATTATGATTGCCCGCAACAAACTGATGCGCCACCGTCTGAACAAAACCAAAAACGAAGAAAGCCTGGTCGATTTTGCGGCAACGGTGGTCGGCGTTATCTATCACCGAAACAAGGGGCTGTTTTTTCATATCGGCGACGGGGCGGCACTGGCTTTTCATCAGGAGAATTTTGAGCATTTTACCGCCTCGCGCCCGGAGAACGGCGCTTTCTCCTGTGAGACTTATTTTTACACCATGGACGACTGGCGCGACAGCCTGCGCTTTACCAGCTTTGACAAAGCACACACCATTTTTCTGATGAGCGACGGGCTGACTAATTTCACTTTTTCTTCCGATTTCCGACAGATTGAGAAAAACTTTCTGGTTCCGATTGACAATTTTCTCAGTCAGGCGACAAACCGGCGCAAAGCCCGGCGGGCGTTGGAAAATACGCTTAACACCGCCAAGGCCCGCAAGCTTAACTCCGATGACAAAACTTTATTATGGGTTAAGCTATGACAGAAAATATTGACGTTTCCCCTCTTTACAACGCCATTTACGGTGACGGGCATTTTGAGCAGGTTCGTCTCGGCAGTCTGATCAACAAAGGCGGCGCTGCGGGCAAAATTTATCTGGACGCCTCTCACCCCAACAGCGTGGCAAAGATTTTTCACAACCGCGGCAAAAGCGCAACCAACCGCAAAAAACTGGAAGCCATGCTGCTTAACCGCCCGAATTTTCCCAAAACGGTCAAAGACGGGGTCGAATGCGTGCAAATTGCCTGGCCGGACGCTATTCTGGAAGATGAAAACGGTTTTTGCGTCGGCTATCTGATGCCGATGATTAACATGGACGAGGCCGTTTCACTTGACCACCTGATGCAGAAAGCCATCCGTACCAAGCTCGGTCTGCCGGAAAAATACGCCTATCGCGTTTTTGCCGCCTATAATGTGACTTCAATGGTGGCAGCCATGCATAAATGCGGCCATTATATCGTTGATTTGAAGCCGTCAAACGTTTCCGTTTATAAAGATACGATGATGGTGGCAATGGTTGACTGCGACGGTTTTTCAATTAAAGGCGAAAACGATAACCGTTATCCGGCAGAATTCGTCAGTGAAGAATATATTTATCCGGAAGGCATGGACCTCGGCTGTGACGAAATGGGCGAGGAACAGGACAAATTTGCGCTGGCGGTGATGATTTTCAAACTGCTGAACAACGGCATTCATCCGTTTTCGGGCGTTCCGCGCAAAAATGACGGCGAAATGCTGACCATTCAAAACCGAATCGAAGAATATCACTATGCATACGGGCTTTGGCCGGACAGTTATCAGGCGCCGCATCCTTACAGCATTCACGAATATTTTGACAAGAAGACGCTGGAACTGTTTGAGCGGGCATTTGTCAAAGGGCTGGAGCGTCCGAGCGCCAAAGAATGGCAGGAACATTTGTGGACGCTGATGCACAACCTGAAGCCATGCAAGAAAAACCCCAACCATGTTTATTTCACTTCCAAAGGCTGCGGCCTGTGTGCGGCGGAAGAACGTTTTCGCGGCACGCTGAAAGACATCAAAAAACAGGCGGAAACACCGCAGATGGTGCGGGGAATGGAAATCTCCACCCTGTCGGTGGAACATCTGGAAAAAGACAAAGCGGAGAAACAGCACCAAAACCACCGCCTGAACCGAATTGCCGCGGCAGGAATTGCAGCCTATCTGCTGTTTTTCGCCTTTCTTTATCCGATGCTGCGGCCTTTGGCGGCAGATATTCGTCAGGCGGGGCTCGGGCTGCAGGCGATTATGACCACGTTTGTCATGCTCGGCATAAACAGCGGGCTGCATTTGCTGCTGCCGAAATTTCCGCTGCTGCAAAACAAGGCCATCACCCAAATGCTGCAGGTTTATGCCTTTATCTGCATTATTATCGTGCTGGTCTCCTTGAACCACCTTCCCGGCGGATTATTTGATTTAACGTTATAGGCCCGCCTGTAACAAAAATGTAACAATTATCAGATTTTGCTCCACAAACTAAATTTTTTATGTTATAAGCGAAGTTGAAATATAATTTATTAAGGAATAAAAGGTTGATTAAGTTAAATCCCATTATGATTTCCGGCAAAGAAGTTCTGCCTTTGATTGAAGGCGGAAAAGGAATTAACGCCAGTGACGGACGCAGCAGCGGTGCCTGGGCACATGAAAACTGTGTCGGTACTTTTTCCGGCGTGAGCCCGGATTTTTATGATGAAAACGGAAACGTCATTATTGAACATTTCTATAAGAAAAAGCGCGCCGACCGCCATGAAGAAATGGTTGAATACGCAATTAAGGGCGGTGTCGCTCAGGCTCAGGTAGCGCATGAGGTTTCCGGCGGAAACGGACGAATCCACATGAATATGCTGTGGGAACTGGCAGATTCCGAAAGAATTCTGACCGGTGTTCTGGAACGGGCAAAAGGCCTGATTCACGGCGTAACCTGCGGAGCCGGACTTCCTTATCATCTGGGAGAGCTGGCTTCCAAATTCGGCGTTTACTATTATCCGATTGTTTCGTCGGCACGGGCGTTTCAGGTACTTTGGAAACGCGCTTATTCCAATTTCAGGGAATTTTTGGGCGGCGTGGTTTATGAAGATCCCTGGCTGGCCGGCGGGCATAACGGCCTGTCGAATGCCGAAGATCCCCTGAAACCGCAAAAACCGTACGAACGTTTGGTCGAGCTGCGCAAAACCCTGCGCAATCTGGGGCTGGAAGAGACCCCGATCATTCTGGCCGGAGGTATTTGGTCACTGAAAGAATGGGAAGACTATATCGACAATCCGGACATCGGCAAAATCGCTTTCCAATTCGGCACCCGCCCGATGATTACCAAAGAAAGCCCGATCAGTGACGCCTGGAAAAAGCTGATGATGCAGGTTAAGAAAGGCGATGTCATTTTACAGAAATTCAGTCCGACCGGATTCTTCTCTTCGGCGATCAAAAACACGTTTCTGGAGCGCCTGATTGAGCGCAAACAGGGCGAGGTTGCCTTTAAGGGCGAAGCAGACGGCGAATTTTCACATCCTCTGGAAATGACGGAGACAAGAACAATTTACATTAAACCGGAAGATGTCAGCAAAGCCGAGCAGCAAATCAGTGCCGGTTTCACCGAAATCAAGGAAACGCCTGACAGCACTGTCGTGTTCCTGAAACCGGAAGAATGGAAACAAATGCAGAAAGACCGTGCCGAATGCGTCGGCTGCCTGTCACAGTGCCAGTTCTCAACCTGGTCAAAAGCCAACGGTACGACCGGAAAACTGCCGGATCCGCGTTCTTACTGCATTCATAAAACCTTGTATGAAGTCGGCCATAACGGCAGCATTAAAGATAATCTGCTGTTTGCAGGACATCAGGTTTACCGTTTTGCCACCGATCCGCTTTATCGCAACGGCGTGCCCACGGTTCGGGAACTGATTGAAAAAATTAAATCAGGCGAATAAAAAAAACCCCGCTGCAGCGGGGTTTTTTATGTTTATCTGCCGGACAGGCGCGGCGGAATGATTTCTATCCAATAGCCGTCAGGGTCTTCAATAAAATAAATGCCCATTTCTTCATTAACGCAGCAAATACATCCCATTGCCTCATGTTTGGCTTTGGCGGCGGCAAAATCTTCGGTTACCATTGCCAGGTGAAACTCACATTCGCCCAAATCATATTTTTGGGGATGAGAGGGCAGACAGGTCAGTTCCAGCTCAAACGAATCGCTTCCGTCGCTCAAATAGACTATCGTATAGCTGCCGTCTTCGGCCTGCAGGCGGCGCTTTTCTTTAAGCCCGAGAGCCTCTTCATAAAACTTCAGGCTCTTGGCTAAATCGGAAACATTAAAATTAAAATGCGCAAATTTGAATGTCATATTTTTCTCCTTGTCTGATTTCTAAACTCTCTATTGTCCTGTTGCCGATACAGACAAGATAATACACTATACAGTAAAAGAAAAAATATAAATTAAAATAAATATTATAACTTTTAAAATGATAGATGCAGGCAAGAAATACTTTTTCAAAACGTAATAAAGTAAGCAAGCCACAATGAACACAAAACGGGCATTATTAAGCAATACTTGAAAGCCATTTGAATAACCAGCAAGGAAAACAAATAAGGAAAAAAGCCCAAAGCAGAACAAATACGGCTATTTTTTTAATCTGCTTATTACATTTTTTTCATTTTAATCTCTTATCGGTTTACCGGTTTCATCATACTTCCGGTGTCCCGGATATCTTCTTTTAAAATATTCCTGAACTTTTCTTGAGTCTTTTTATCATATTTATATTCAGGTGTCCACATATCACTTCTCGCAGGTATTCACTCATAATCAGGCGAACAGCGGGGGCTGTTTGAGTAAATGGCGTCCCCGAGAGGACTTCGCTGAGTTCCGTTTGTAACGCCTGCTTTATTTGCCTTCGCAAAGCCGCAGCCTAACAAACTATCACCTGTCGTTAAAATCGCTCATTACTTTGAGCGATTTTCGCCTCCAGCCTCCCGGTTCGTGTCCCTCGGACTACATATTTACTCAAACAGCCCCGCAGAGGGGGCTGTTTGAGTAAATGGCGTCGCATATGTTTTGATTTTCGAACTTTAGATATAAAGAAACTTATCTTCTTATCCAATAGAATCAAAGACTTCTATACACATTATAACCAGTCAATGGCGGCTTAAATTAATCATCCGACCATTCACCTCTTTCATAAGGATCTAATTCATAATGTTTCGGTTGTTTCACAAAATCTAGTTCTTCTTTCTCTGACTTCCAATAGATTCGTTCACATCGAACTTTCTTGCTCCCCAATTCCCGATACCACCATTTAACACTATTCCTACTCAGCGTATCTAATGCTACTGTTATCATCGTATCTAACCTTGGTACTTCTTTTGTCCCTAAAATAGAACAAAAATCGTCAGCAATTAAACTAATTCCTGAATGCTCATAACTGTAAACAAAAGCATTCATATAGGCCCCTCCTATTGGACTAAAACCTTTTATAAATACTTTATCTGCCCAAACTTCTCTGCCAACAGAATCCCATTTTAATTCAAACGTCTCATCAATGTTACCATAATGTTCTGCTAAAACTACTTTCGCATAATTTAAACCATTATCCTTATCTATATCAGTCATTGGAACTTTATTTTCTTCCCAGTGACCTCCAGGAACAGCCATCAAACAAATGATTTTTAAATATCCATATGTCTGAAGCATTCCCAACCCAAAAAAAACGTCTCTACGTTCGTAAGGAAAATCACTCAAATTTACATCAATAGAATTATCTGGATTCGGTTTAGATTCGTGCAAATAGCATTTAATCTCCTGCACTATAGTCATATTATCTGTCATAGTTTTTCCTTTCATTACGACAGTGTTAAAACACAAAGTGCAGATTTAAAAACAAAAAACCGCACTTCAATCTGAAGTGGGTTGAGTTTCTTAACGCCGTTGTCCCCTTCGGAAACTTAATCCCTAATTACAGCGGTTAGATTTTACATTATAAAATCCATATAACGATACTTTTAGAATAAAAAACAAAAATTGTCAATACTTTCACAAACACATATCATTTCCCGTTATTTTTCTGACCAGGCAGTAGACAAAACATTTTTTTATGATACACTATAAAAAACTTTATTTATCAGTATGAAAACTAATTTTTTTATCAAATACCTTGCATTGTTAATTTTTGGTACATAAATTGCATCTAAATTAGAAAATGAAATAATAAGGAGCACATCATATGTGTAACGTTTTCGAAGTAGCCAAGAAAATTTGTGAAGCAGGTAATTGGGAAATTACAAACCTTCAACTACAAAAAATGTTATATATTGCACAGGTTTTTCACCTTGGCCAATACAAACATCATCTGTTTAGAGCAAAATTCGAAGCTTGGGATTATGGTCCTGTTGCCCCAATGGTTTATCACGAGTTTAAAATTTTTGGAAACAAACCTATTGAAAAATGGGCATTTCCTCAAATTAAAGAAGAATGTTCAAAAGAAGAGAATGAATTTATCGAAAAAAACGCAAAATTACTAGCTAAAATTCCTACCTCTACACTTGTAGGCTTAACTCATCGCCATAATACAGCTTGGTATAACAACTATAAACCAGGTGCAAGAGATGTCGAAATTCCAGAAAAAGATATGGAAACAGAATTTAAAGAGGTATGGTTAAAAAATGCAGAGTAATAAACATCATACCATTATTAAATTACCCAGTATTGAAACTTTAGGTGAGATCTTACAAAAAAATGAACAAAGTTTATCAAAGAACCTCACAAAAAATGATGAGCAAATTGCCAAATTACAAGGGGAACTATCCGCAGAACGTGACAGTAGAAAAGAAGAACGCTTTATTTGGATCATCGTCTCAATGTTTTTCTTTGACTGCTTTCTGTTCAGCAATGTTCCTTGGGGAGCTGGTCTGTTACTTTTTTTATTTGAAGTAACAGTATTAATGATTATTGCCAAATGGCTAGGTATAGAATACGCCATAAAAATACTTAAGCCTTTATCAAATATAATTGATAAACTTATTGACAGAACAAAGATAAATAGCTAAACGTCTACCCACCGCAAACTTTACAAGCCCGTGCTCCTTGAGCTTGGGCTTTTTGTTTGGTGGTTTTGATACAGTTCTTCGTGCACTTTTTAGCCCATTTACAGTCAGGGCTGTGGTAAATATAGGTTTTTGTATTCATAACCACCATTTGACTATCTGCCGCCAATACCGGCGATACAAAGAATAGAACCAAAAATGGATAAAGTAATTTTCTCACGGTAACTCTCAGACAATTAGTTTTAAGCTTAATTTCAATCCCTTATAAAATACATCATACCGGCCTATTTATTTAAATTCCAGAGGGTTTTTGATGATTTAACTTGATTCTAACAAATATGCCTTATAAAGTAAATTTGAGCAGATTTTCTGCTTAGGGCGTCGAAAACCCTTTTATATCTACAGTCGTGTGCACACGACTTTAAACAGTGCCGGCCTCTTGTCTATGGACGGATGTCGGTGAATAAGGTCTTGGCCAAATAAGCCGAGCCGTTTGTAGATATACGGTTTTCGAACATCCGCCCGCCTTTCTTTATGAACGGTGGGTTTTGTTTAACTAGTTAACAAGGATGTTTAATCGTATGAAAAAATCTTTATTAATGACAACCGCACTTGTCGCCGCTTTTTCGGCAACAAATGTTTGTGCGGAAGATTGGACAATCAGTTCCAAAGAAACAATCACAGATGAACTCATCTCCAGAGATAATGTTACCGTTGCAACTGATGGAAATATAACCATTTCAGGAAATAACAGTGGAATTATCTCTAATGGTAACTTTACAATGGAAGACGGTAGTTTGACTGCTTCTTCCAATGGTGGAAGTGCTGACACCGGTGTTTTTGTAAGAGGCGAAAATTCCTCTGTAACCATAAAAAACGGTACTATAAATTTAACCGAAGCCCGTATTGCCAAAGGTGAGGAAGACACTGATACAACAGGTGATGTTAATATCTCTGGGGGTAAAATCACCTTAAACAATCAAGCTTATATCGAAATGTACGATACCAATACCGGAAGTGTCAATTTAAGCGGTGGTGAACTCAATATTAACGACAATTCTGGGATATTGTTAGACGGTGCTAATAATTTCACGATGACAGGCGGTACCTTGACCGCAACATCAAACGGCAATAGTGCCGATACTGGTGTTTTTGTTAAAGGTGACGGGGCTGATGTCAATATTCAGGGTGGTGATATTAATTTAACCGATTCCCGTATTTATAAAGGTAATGATACCGCAACCAGTGGCGATATTAATATCTCCGGTGGAAATATCACGTTGAATAAAAACGCTTATATTGAAATGCGTAAAGAAAATACGGGCAACGTCAATATGACCGGCGGTAAATTGGTTATGAATGAAAATTCAGGTTTGTTGCTCAATACCAATGACAACCAAGAAATTGACGGAAACGCTATCAAATTTATTGTAAACGGAGATGATGCAACTATTATCGCAAACGGAAACAACCAAATTAGCGGTGATATTGACTTCACAAAAGGAACAATTACGGTAGCCAACGGGGCTAGTTTAACCTCTGGCGATATTGCAATGAAAAGCGAAAATGCCAAAATTGACTTGTCGGATAAACTTGATGCCAATGTCAGCGGTTCCGGCAATCTCTGCTTTAAAAACTCTGCCGCCAATATCAGCGGTAATGTCACCGGTTCTAATCTGACTTTCGAAGCTGACCATTCTTTAAGCAAGGCGATTAGCGGAACTATCAGTAATATAACAGCATTGAATGTCAGCAAAGGTACTTTGACTTATGACAAAAACGCTAGTTCAATCGGGAATGTATCTGTTGCCGGTGGTGCTGGTTTAGATATCGGAACTAACAAATTAACTGCAACAACGGTTGATTTTGCCGATAATTCAACACTTGGTTTGAAAGTTGCTTCGGCAGACAATTACGGCCAAATCAATGCAAACACAATCAAGATTGGTAATGATACCACAATGAAAGTCACCTTAGATAGCGGTGTCGTTGCAAATGGTGAAACTAAAGATTTTAACTTCTTACAAGGCACTGTAACTGGTGATTTTACTAATAAAATTGCCAACAACAATCGTTATGACATTAGCTTTGAGAACGGTTCATTCAAAATTACGGGAACAGCCTCAGCTTCCGATGTTGTTGCTGATGCCGGAGGTTCTGCAACAAACGCCGCCACAGCCGAAGCTTGGGATACTTTAACATCTTCATCAACGGCAAGCCCGAAAGCCAAAGCAGTTGCTTCGGTACTAAGTGATCTTTCACAAAGTAACGAACAGGCTTATGTTGCCGCCTTGACAGCAGTTGCTCCGGAAGTTGCACCAATGGTTCAGAAAACCCAGACTGAAACAGCTAATCAGGTATTTGGCGCTGTATCAACTCGTTTAACTGGGGGTTCAATCTCAACCGGTGCACAAGGTATGTCTTCCGGTGACAATATCAAACGTGGTGCAATGTGGGTTCAGGGTATGTTCAACAAATCCAAACTGGACGATACTTCCAAAGCTAAAGGTTTTGATGCAGACAGTTCCGGTATTGCTTTCGGTGCCGAGAAGTTTGTAACCGATGATACTAAGGTTGGTATTGGTTACGCTTACACAAACACCGATATTGACGGTTTTATGCGTTCAACCGATGTTGATACGCATACTGCCATTGTTTACGGTGAACATAAACCGTCTAACTGGTATGTAAACGGTATTGCGACCTATGGCTGGTCTGACTATGAGGAAAACAAAAGTGTCGCCGGTGTTGGCGTTAAAGCTGATTACGATGTTGAAACTTTTGGCTTACAAGCAATGACAGGTTATGATATGAATATCAACGGCTTTGTTTTAACACCGGAAACAGGTTTGCGTTACGTTCACATCAAACAGGACGCTTATAAAGATTCTGCCGACCAAAAGGTTTCCGGCAATGACAGCGATATTTTGACCGGTGTCATCGGAGCAAAGGTCAGCAAGAACTTTGAGCTGTCTAACGGTATGAATATCAAACCGGAAGCCAGAATTGCCGCAACTTATGACTTGATGAATGATGATGTTAATTCGGTTGTAACTCTGGCCAATGGTTCGGCTTATACTGTTGACGGTGAGACTCTTGACCGTTTCGGAATGGAATTTGGCGCCGGTGTAACAGCGGAAGTCAACGATAATGTTGAACTCTCACTCGGTTATGAGGGTAAATTCCGTGAGGACTACCAAGACCATACTGGATTGATTAACGCCAAGTACAAGTTTTAGCATTTAACAACTGGTACAAATACCCTGTGGCTGATTGGTTGCAGGGTATTTTTTTTATGCCTTAATAAATTCGTGACATTTATTGGGATGTGGACTGTAGGGACACTTACCTCCGTGTGGTTTTGGGGCTTGCTTGCCACAATAGCGGCAAATATAGCCCTTTTTGTTCAACTGTTCCCGGAGCTTTTTCATCTCCAGACGGAAAACCGCCAATAAGTTTGCAAGTTCTATTTTTTCATTAGGTTCAGATAATTTTTTCATCGGTAATAAACTCCTGATATATTGTTTTTTATACAACTAAATTATCAACTAATTACCTGATTTTTCATAATATTTTACTTGCAATTTATAGTAGAATATGTTATGTTTAATCATAATAAAAATTGATTCGATTCGTTTTTATTATAAATCACAAAATATATGAAACCGAGTATAGCGCTGTTTTTTAGCAAGGGCAGTAAAGGTTTTGTATGTTTGAAAGTGAGGTGTAAAATGATATGGCTCTTAACTAATGAACTGAGAATAAATTGGTTAGAGTCAATTACATCTCAATCCAACAATCGGAGCTTCAACCTAGTGTTGAGGCTCTTTTTTTATTTTAAAGGCGAGAAAATGAATATTGAAAAAATCAGACAATTAAACGATTCGTTTCGCAAGTCATTTCAGGGTGGCCGGGTGGTTATTACCCCTTGCGTGCAATCACTAACCGATGATGACCGAAATGAGCTTATGAAACAAGTTCAGGCATTCGATAATTTTACCGAGGACAATGACCCTTATGGAGAACACGACTTCGGTGCAATAAATTTCAAAAATGATACGTACTTCTGGAAAATCGACTATTACGACGCCGATTATAACTATTTCAGCCCTGACCCCAGCGACCCGAATGTCACAAATCGAGTCTTAACCATTATGCGTGGAGATGAATATTGATGGCGGTCATCAATCAGGGCTTTACCTATTTATGTGGATGTTTCGCAAGTGTCATTTCTACCACAAAAGCTGTCAGTGGGCTAAAACATCTTTCTAAGGAGTATCAAAGGGAGTTATTGAATGCTATTTATATAAATCTGGAAAATTGCGGCAAATTATTGGATGTCCATTTAACCGGAACGGAAAATTCTCTACTAAAAATATATCTTATCTGTATTGATGAAAAGTTAAAAATTGATTTCGGTATATCCATTAAGGTTTCCCGCCCTCTGTTAAGAAAGAAACTGTCGGTTGATGAAGTGATAAATCAAATTAAACGATATTCAGAAATGCCTGATACTGCCGTTTTAATCGGTTTAGAGGGAAAATACTCGCATTGGACGACAGTTGACAAGGTTAAGAGTTCAATCAAGCTCCTTGACAGCGGATATATTAAACAAATTCCGATACGCAACATTCCGCAAATTCACCAAATCAGCAAGAATGACGTGTATGTTATCAAAGCGAGGGTATGCAAATGAAGTATACCGTGCTTTCACAGATGATTTTATGTGCAATCTACATCAAAAATACGGTTCATTTCACAGATGTAAACCAAAGTTACAAACCCCAATTTCACACAAAGGAGCAAAAAATATGATTTTTAACTATAAGAGAGTATCAACTACCGACCAAAACACCGAACGCCAACTTTTAGATATTGCGTGTGACCGTGCCTATATTGAAAAAATCAGTGGTAAAAATACCGACCGCCCTGAATTGCAGGCTATGTTACTGAATATTCGTGCCGGTGATGTGGTAAACGTCCATTCAATGGACAGACTGGCTCGTAATACCAAAGACCTGTTAAATTTGGTTGAGGAGATTACCGCCAAAGGAGCTAAAATTGTTTTTCACAAAGAGAATTTAACGTTTGCACCCGATAAACAAGATCCTTATCAAAAAATGATGATGACGATGTTAGGAGCCGTTGCAGAGCTTGAACGCAATTTAATATTAGAACGCCAACGAGAGGGAATTGCCCTTGCCAAACTGCACGGCAAATATAAAGGCGGTCAGCCTAAACTAACCGCCAAACAAATTGAGGAAATAAAAGTGCTCATTACCAATCGCACACCGATTACCCAAATCGCCAAACAATACGGCATATCCAGACGCACCGTGTATAATTATTTGTAAAACCCCTCTTTTCGAAGTTTCTCCAAATTAAGACAATGAAACTGTGGTCGCTCGCCAAAATCCACAAAATCAACCTGTTTATGTGTCAATATGCCTGATTCTTTCAAATATCGAGTCACTAAGTCCGCTTGATATTGCGACTTAAAAATACTATCAAACTGTGATTTTCGAATGGCAATAAAATGCTGACTGGTAGAAGAATGCCGCAGAATCTTGAAACCAAAAGCCATTTTTTCATCATCGCTAAATTTCTTACCTTTCTGTTTTACCGTAACGAGATATTCCTGTTTAAGAGCTTTCTTCAACAATTTTTGCCCCTCTTTTTGCAACTCATCATCTGTTTTATGTTGAGCTAGGACTTCTCCACACAATAAGCGTATATGCTTCTGTACCTTTGATTTTTCCATTGGCAAAATTCCAAAATCAACAGCCAACAAACCGACAGCTTCCATAAATGCAAACCTATCAGCGATTCGCCCTTTTATGTTACCGTCTTCAAGTTTTTGTTCCGCAAAAAATTTCTTCATATGTTTTTTTACGAATTTTATATGCTCTTCAGGATCCTTTAGGAATTCTTTCAAAAACTTACGTGCAGGTGTCCCATAGTAAAGCCGGGCATTTTCTTCAAGTTTTTTAGCTAATTTTGCGGAATCCTTCATTTTTTTAGGTAAACTTGTAAATATGAAATAATCGGGATGTCGTAAAGCATTAATTTCAAAACACCGCACTTCACGCCCTTTCAATAATTTTACATTTCCCTCTTTCAAAATCTGCGTAATTGATTTTTCACCTGAACTTAAAATTGCTATCGTCCAGTGACAATCAACCCGAGAAACACTTTTGGCATAAGCAAATGATGTGATTTTTCCGCTCCCGTTCGTAGCCTCATAAATCATCTGCTGAAGCTTAGTTGGCGTATCGCAAAATTTTGTAACTTCATCAAGAATAAATAAGGTATCAGAAAATGAGGAACATTTATCCATTAGCCCTATTTTGGTAATATCCCACGTTGACAAAATATTTCTTTCCGATTTTCGAGACACACTCTGTCCGACAAGCTCCGTAATTGTTTTGCCTTTTGATGTTGCTGCCCAGATGTGAACTATAAATGATTCTATACCGCAAGGCTTCATCACAATAGCTCCCAGTCCCATACAAACAGCCAAAGTAAGAAGAGGAGAATGTTGAACATATATGCCAATATTATCAACCCAATCTTTCAGCTTGCCGGCAGTTTCCATATTCTGACTGTAAACATTGGGATTTTCAACATACCGAATTTGCAAATCAGGATTTATTTTACTATACTGCTTATTCGGAGTGACATATACATAGGGGTGTTTATTTTTCCGAGCCAGCTCATCGTCCAACCAACCGAGTTTTTCAGCAAATAAAGCTCTTGTTGCATTGTTGCCCCTTTCTCGTAAAAAATCACATAAGTTTTTTTCATCTTCTTTAAGAGGAATATTCGCATATCCATTATTCACAAGAAAGCAAATTAGCTCCCGATTACTTAGTAACAACGATGTCGGTATCACCTTTTTAACGATGTCTTCATACATTTTTCTAACGAAACTTATTTCATAAAAGGCTGCCCCGCTTGCGGTTAAACCATACAAACTCACATCAACATACGGAGCTATTGTTCTCCAACTGTTCGGTGCTTCTTCAATTTGAACACCATTTTCAAAATTGGTAACTATTTCTACCATTTTTAGATTCCTTATAAAAAAATTAGTCAACTGAACAGTGAGCAGTTATTGGAGAATCAAGGACTTCGGACACAACTGTTCACTGTTTGCTCAAACAATCAATACTGAATACATACTAGTATTACGGTATGAAAAGGGACAAGATTTAGACCATTAACCACCCCCTTTTTTATTGTAAACATCGTGAACAATCATCAGGTCTTCGGGAGTATTGGAAGACAAAAAAAGATACAGTTCTCTTAGGTGTTTATCGTCCAGAGGATAATGACTGGTATGGTGATGTTTTTTAACCAGATACCGACAACGCTTTTCAAAATAAGCCGGTATCGTATAGTTAAGAGATTTTTTTAGGTCGGAGTAATCTTGTAATATCCTCGGATAAACTGGTCGACTGACAGTACTATCACGAAAAAAAGATTTTTTCAGACATTCCATCAATGGTTTTCGGTCAAATACAGCCGCCAAAAAGTGAAAATGCTGACAAATATAGTTCTGCCCATTTTCATAATTCCAAGAGTAATCAACGCCGCCAACAAGTGGAATTTTATCAAAACCATACTGTTTAAGGCACTGTTCAAACCATTCCTTAAAATCCCCCAATGTATCAACATTAGTATCAACCGGCACCCGATTAATTGCTGAAATGTAATGTACAGGACATTGTTTTATCAGCTTTGCCCATACTGGCAGATGTTCTTTAAGATAATGCAACCGAAACCGACGTAAACAGACGGAACAAGCCAATAAACGACACCGCTTATCTTTTTGACACTGTTCTAATTTATCCGCCAAACGATGAAGTTTTTTACACTCACTGGCTCGGAACGCTTGAATTTTAATATCGTTACGATATTTCGCCTCTGACAGAGTTTCAATTTTCAACGGTTCATTACTCATCGTGTTTTTACCAACGACAAATAATCCAGTAAATCCTGTCCGACATAACGAACTGGAGCCTTTGCCCCTTTGCCAATCTTGACATATCGAGGTCCCTTTTTCTGCCATCGCAAATCACGCAATCGTGAAATTGATAGCTTCAAAATTGCTGAAACCTGCTTCGGTGTGTAAAGCTCTTGAGCTTTTATATCTGGCTTATTGCGTTTGACACGAATTAAAACTTGAACTGTTTTTATGGGTTCTGCCGATGTGACATTATTTAAATGTAGTATAGGACGACTATTTGACATCTTTTACCTCACATTCCAACTGAACCTCATACAAGAGTCGAAAAAAACGATATAATCGTCTTTCGGCATCCGCTAACTCCCGTTCTGTCATCGAACAATTTGTCGTGTCTTTAATTAACTCTCTTAAACTTTTCATAAAATCTCCTTTTGTTAATGATTTAAGAGGGCTTCAGACTAATCGTTTTTTCTCTGTTGTTATCGCGAACGAGCAAAAAAGAAATTTGCAAGTTAAGAGACTATTGCCTTGTTCTTGCGCTATTTTTGGTATAGTATTTAACCAAATAAAGGAACAAAAGATGAAAGCTGTAATTTTAGCAAGAGTTAGTAGTAAAGAGCAGGAAGATGGATATAGTTTAGACGCTCAAAAAGATAGATCTATGAATTATTGCAATCGCAACAATCTGGAAGTTATAAAAATTTTCACAATCATAGAAAGCTCCACCCAAGGAACCCGTAAACGCTTCAATGAAATGCTTAATTTTTGTAAAAAACAAAAATCAACCATTGCTATTGTAGCTGATGCTGTTGACCGCATACAAAGAAGTTTCAAAGAATCCATTTTTCTAAACGAGTTGATTGAGAAACGGAAAATAGAACTGCATTTTTCTCGAGAAGGAATTATTATCAATAATAAATCCCTTTCAGATGATATTTTACGGTGGGACTTTTCTGTTATGGGAGCAAAATCATACGTTTTACACCTTTCAGAAAACGTAAAACGCAGCATAAATTACAAATTAAAAACAGGAGAATGGATAGGAGAAGCCCCTATTGGCTATGTTAACTACCGCAATGAAGAGGGGAAATCTCAAATTATCCCAGACCCCAAACGAGCTGACATAGTCAAAGAATTATTCAATCAATATAATACCGGACTCCACTCGGTATTAACTTTAGCCAAACTATCACAAAAATTGGGGTTAACAGGAAAACGTAGCGGTAAATTTATGAGCTCTACTAACATTCATCGAATGCTCTGTAATCCTTTTTATTACGGGGAAATGTTATGCAAGGGTCAACTTTACCGACACAAATATACTCCTTTAATCAGTAAGGAACTTTTTGACTCCTGTCAAAACATCCTTCACGGCAGACACCCTAATAAACAACTGAAAAAACAACACGCCTTTCAGGGATTGATAAAATGCGGGCAATGTGGTTGTTCAATAACCAGTGACACCAAGGTTAAACCAAGCGGAAAAACTTTTACCTATTTGTTTTGCAGCCATTATAAAGGAAACTGTACAAATAAACGGGTTAATGAAAATATCGTATGGGAACAAGTATTGCCGATTTTTGCAAATCTCAAATTACCCAAAGAATTCGCTCCTTTTGTTAAAAAGCATATCGAAAATAGCATAAATGCCGAAAATGAATTTCACATTCAACAAATAAAGGAGTTACGACAACAATATGACCGCATTCAGGAAAAGCTAACCAAAATCAGAGCGAAATTTGCCGATGAAAAAATAGCCATTGATGATTTCAACGCCATCAGCACCCAGTTGAGATCGGAACAATACAATATAGAGGAAAAATTAAAAAATCATACCATAGCTGATGAAAAGTTCTCGATTGCAGTCAGTACGGTACTTTCTTTGGCTGACAATGCTCTAGAATACTTAAAAAGTTCGAAAGTAGAGCAAAAACGTGAAATTTTAAATCTCGTACTTTCGAACTTAGAATTAAATGACGGAAACCTAAGCTATACGGTCAATTCACCGTTCAATTTGTTGTTAGATTCGTCAAATCATAAAGTATGGCGTCCCCGAGAGGACTCGAACCTCCTGCCCACAGTTTAGGAAACTGTTGCTCTATCCTGATGAGCTACGGGGACGTTGCCTTGTTTATAGCTCGGTGAAGGTTATTTTTCAAGAGCTAATTTATCAAGGAATTTGGTTTGAATTTGTGCCAGTTTTTTAACCGAATCAATTTCAACATATTCTCCGTTGGCATGCATACCTTCGCCGGTACCGGAATTCATGATAACCGTTGAACCGCGGACGGCAAAAGCCCGGGAATCGGTTGCACCGCCGATTTGCTCAAAGAACATTTTTTCACCCAGAACTTCCTCGGCCAGTTTTTTATAGGCCTGAATATATTTGTTGTCGGGATCCATTACGACCGGCGTTGAAGACGAAACAATCTTATAAGTAACGCTGCTTTCCATACATTTGTTCAGATTTTCTTCCAAATGTTCAACCGTCGAATTTTCGGTCAGGCGGAAATCAAGCAGCGCTTCGGCATAGTTGGAAATAACGTTGGAGACCTGTCCGCCCTCGATTTTAGCAAAATGCACCGTGTCAATCCAGGTGTCTTTCGGCATTTTCTTTTCTTTAGAAAAATAAGGATAAATTTTGCGGATATTGCACCAGGTCTGCATCAGTTTTTCATTGGCATCAATACCGTCCCACGGAGTTGAGCCGTGAGCTTCTTTGCCTTCGGCAATAATTTTAACAAAGACGGGATTTTTGCATTTGTTGACAATGCTCAGGATATTGCCCCCGACATCATTATCAAGCACGATTGCCGCCTTCATTTCTTTATGGGCTTCCATAAAAGCTTCGGTACCCTTGCTGCCCTTTTCTTCATCGCTGGAGAGGATAATGCCGAACTTCAGCGGCAGTCTGTTTTCCAGAACGTGGAACATCGAATTAAACGCCACCGCCGCAAAAGACTTCATATCCAGCGTTCCGCGGCCATACATTCTGCCGTCATGAATTTCCGGCGTAAACATATTATCCGGTGCGGGAACGACGTCCAAATGCCCGAGGCAGAGAACGTCAAAGTCTTCGCTGTCGGTGTTACGGATAAACAAAACCGGCGCAACGCCCTCTTTCTCAAAGATTTCGACTTTGGCATCGGTTTGGGCAAAAAGAATTTTGCAATATTCAAAGCACTGCATAATTTCGGCGGTATTGCCGGTTTCGGTGCGGAACTTGACCAAGTCGGTGATGATGTTTATCAAATCCATGTTTTTATCCTTTCGGGAAATGAAATTTTACGTTTTATTCACTTTATTTAATTATGATTATTCCAAAAGTCATAAAAAATAATTAAAAAAGAAGGAATATCAATGAAAGCGCTCTTTTTCAGTCTGCTGACGGCGATGATGCTGGTTCATCCGGCTCTGGCCCAGGAAACCCCTGACGAAAGCGAAAGCGGCTTGGCTCTGCCGCGAATGGTTTCGCTGCGTTCCAATCTGATTAATGCCCGCTCCGGCCCCGGTGCACGCTATCCGATTGAATGGGTTTACATGCAGAAAGGCGCTCCGGTTGAAATTGTTGCCGAATTTGAGCTCTGGCGCAAAATCAAAGACTGGCAGGGTTCGGAATCATGGGTTCACAAGTCCATGCTCTCCGGCCGCCGTTCAATCAAGATGAGCACACCGGGCGAGAGCAATATCTATGACAAGCCGGACTTTACTTCTCCGGTTATCGCCAAAGCGGAGGACGAAGTTATCGGTTCCGTCAAAAAGTGTCCGGCCAACAGCCAATTCTGTCTGATTAATTTCGGTACGGTGGAAGGCTGGGTGCCGCGCAGCAATTTCTATGGCGTTTATCCCAAAGAAGAAATCAAATAAATATTACGCAAACCCTCTGTTAACAAGACAGAGGGTTTTAATTTTTTTGCCTAAAACGGATTATTCGATGAAAAGCCGGTCAATTTCCGCCGCTATTTCAGAGGCGGGGAAAAGAACTTTTCCCTGTCTAAATTCTTCGCAGCCCGGCTGCAAAGGCACGGCGTAGCCATTATCATAGAGAGACTGAACAAAACGGCAGTGTTTCGGCGTGAGCCAGTCATGCCCGCAAAAGACGAAGACAGGCTTGCCGGCACCGCAGGATTCACAGGCCATGGAAACGGAATCGCCGGTGACGACAATATTGTCGGCCAGAGCCCAATAGCCCATAATCGGATTTTCATCCTGGCTGCCCCAGAGATAAGTATGGGCGGGAATACCCTTTAACTCTTCCATAATCAGCGCTTCCGCCCGGCTGCCGGTACGTTTGGAATCGGTTAGCAGCACCGAACCGCCTATCCGCTCTTTCAGAGCGCGGATTTGTCTGCCCAATTCGCGTGCGTTGTCCAAAGCGAACGCTTTGCCTTTGATGGAACCGCCGACGATAACCGCGGTCAAAGGCCGCGGCAGGGAAGCAAAAGCTTTCTGCCATTTTTTTTCGGCGGCGGCCAAAGCGGCGGCACTGACACGGTGCGGCGAGCCGATGGTATAGAAACAATTGCCGGCGGCATTTTTATGGCGGTCGTGTTCGGGCATAAAAATCCGGTCAAACCGGCGCATATTGGCAGGGCTGACGTCAGGATGAAGCAACTGGACGATTTTGACGGCCGGCGACTGCTTTTTTATCCAGAGGGCAACGGTGGCCGTCCGGCGGCTGGCAGAAATGACCAAGTCGGGAAAATCACGGCTGATTTGTTTCCGGCTGTCCGGGGTTACGCCGACAAGCGTGCGCCCTTTCAAAATATTCGGCAGAGCGGCCAGGCGGTTATAGGCAATCTGCTTTTCTTCAATTTCGTAGTGCGCAGGGTTCAATGCCGCGGCCACGCCGCGAATTTGCCCCACGCTGCCCATGCGGTTGTCCAATAATGCCCATACCCGTTTTTTCATGTGTAATAACTCTTAAAATGCAATAGTCAAAAGATTAAATATTATGTTAGTATAAATGAAAATAAAATCAACAAACTTCAGGAGGTTGTTATGCGTTTATTTGTTCCCGTTCTGGCCTTGGGTCTGCTTGCCGGCGTTCAGGAGGCATCGGCACAGTTCAGCGCCCAAAAAGACGCGCAGTATATTGCCACGCTCAAAGCCGTCGTCAATTACAAAATCAACGACGAAGAAAACCTGAAAGACATTGAAAGCCTGCGCCAAAATCAGGCCTTTAACCAGAAGCTGCAGCGGATGCTCAACAAATTGCAGAACACCCGTACCAAAAACACCACTAACCGTCGAGTGCAGCAAATTCTCGAAAAAGCCGGACAGGACATCTACCGCCTGCTGGATTAACAAAGCTTTAAGACAAAAGTGCTAAACTCGGTTTAACTGGAAAAACATACCGCGGGTGAACGCCATGGAAGAGACATTAACCTTTGACAACGCTTATTTTCGCAACAAGATTATGAATTTGCGGCAGAAACTGCATACTCTGGAAGGTTTTTCCCCGGTTGAAAAAATTTCGGAAAACGTTCCCGTGCCGGAAGAAAAAGACGTTCACCCTTTAATCAAAAACAACGAAAAAGTAAACTCATGAAAAACGGATTTTCCATTGCCGCTCTGGCAGTCTTTCTTTTGTCCGGCTGCGTTTCCGACCGTCCGCAGGAAGCGAAGAACGCTTACGAATCAGATTATGAGCGTTTTTTTCAGAATGTGATCGTCAAAGAAAAAACCCCGCATTACGTAACTTATGAATACAAAGACGTGCGGATAGACGAGATTGCTTTTCTCGCCTCGCGCTACTGTCAGGAACAGGGCGGAAAGACCGCTTATCTCCACGATACGGTGCTCTACCGCAATTTTACGCGGCGGGCAACTTTTGACTGTTTGGAGTTGCAAAACTAGCCGGCTCTTCCTATATAAAATTTAAAAGAGAGTTGTGCGGAGAATAACAGATTATGAATAAAAACTTATATCACGTTTTAGGGATATCCAAGGATGCGAGCGAAGCCGAAATCAAATCGGCCTATCGGAAACTGGCCCGCAAATATCACCCTGATTTAAATAAAGACGATAAATCCGCAGCCGAGAAATTTAAGGAAGTTTCCTGCGCTTACGATATTTTGGGCGATAAAGAAAAACGCAAAAAATATGACAACGGCGAAATCGACTGCGACGGCAAGCCAACCGGCTACGGTGCCGGATTCGGCGGAGCCGGCGGCAATTATCAGAGTTACAGCTACGGCAGCGGCAATCCTTTCGGCGCCGGCGGATTCGGCGGCAGCGCGGGAGGGTTTGACTTTTCCTCCATTTTCGGCGATGATATTTTTTCTCAGTTCGGCGGAGCTGCACAAGGCGGCTTTTCCGGACGGAGCAGACGCCCGCGCAAAGGCGAAGACATCAATTACACCATGCAGATTGATTTTCTGACAGCAGCCCAGGGAGCCGAAAAAACCGTCAGCCTGAACGGAAAAAGCATTAACGTTAAAATTCCGGCAGGAACGCAAAACGGACAGACACTGCGTTTGAAAGGTTTGGGGCAGCCCTCTCTTTCAGGCGGGGAAGCCGGCGACGTCCTGATTACGATGAACGTGGGCGGACATCCGTATTTTTCTGCCGACGGACTGAATATTCTGCTGGAACTGCCGATAACAATGAAAGAAGCCGTTTTAGGCGCCAAAGTCACCATTCCGACCATTTCCGGCAAAGTAGCGGTTAACGTGCCGCCCTACTCTACCAGCGGTGAAAAACTGCGCTTAAAAGGCAAAGGAATCAAAAGCAAATCTGGTCAGGGCGATGAAATCGTTACGCTGAAAATAGTGGCTCCGAAAATCAAAAATGCCGAACTGGAAAAAGCTTTGGCCGGTCTGCCGGACGAAAATGTCAGGACTTTTTAATGCTGTTGGATGCACTGCGCGACTTTGAATGGCTTAACGAACCGCTGGACGTCAATTTTGAAGAAGCCGGCATGCGGGTGCTGACGCATAATAAAACAGACTTCTGGCAGTCGGTGCACCACCGTTTCGGCAAAGACAACGGGCATTTTTTCTATGCCCGGCGCGAAGGCGATTTTACTTTCGGGGTAACCTGGCGGTTTGAAAACAGCGGGCAGTTTGACCAATGCGGCATTATGCTGCGGATTGACGAAAAGAACTGGTTTAAAGCGTCGGTTATGTCTGACAACGAAGCACAGCCGCGTCTGGCTTCCTGTGTGACCAACTGCGGCTATTCCGATTTGGCACCGATAGAAATTCCGGCGGGAATAACGGAAGTTTCCTACAAAATCAAACGTTTCAAAGGAGATTACATTCTCTATTATTCACTGGACGGCATAAACTTCAAACAGCTGAGAATGCTGCACCTGCTGAATGACCAGCCGGAAGTCAAGGTCGGCGCTTATATCTGCTCGCCGCAGCGGGAAGCTTTTAAAGGCGTTTTGACCCAGATTGAGTTTATTTAGAAGCCGGTGTAGCCTGCCGGTTCCTCTTCTTCATACATTTTCGGGCGCTTGACCGCCACCACCTTCTGATACATACCGCCGAAATAACGCGTGCGGTGCCAGATGTAATCAATGTTGTCACGGGCAAAAGTATCGATGGTGCGATCCCACAATTTTTCGGCAAACGGCTGGTAAAGCCGGTTAAAGAGTTTGACAAACCAGCGCAGCGGATGCCAGTAATCCGGCTGCGAATAGTCAATGAATATGACTTTGCCGTTTTCGTTAATGCTGTGCAGGGCATTTTCCACCACTTTGATTTTGCTGGCTATCGGCAGTTCATGCAGCAGCATGTAGCAGACAACCGTATCATATTCGGCACCAATCGGATTTTCGGCATTCTGCTGAATGAAATGCATTTGCGGGTAAAGGGTTTCATATTTTCCCTCCAGGCGGCTGATTTGGGTGCGATTGATGTCTATCACATCCAAACGGCCGTAAAAACCGACCTTGTCTGCCAGTTCCGGCAATTGATTGCCGAAAGTTCCGCCCAGCTGCAAAACCTTGCTGTGGGTGTCAACCTCATTCACACAGGCTTCAATCAGCCGGTTATGGGTTCCGAAAGTCAGCAGATTCAGCAGCCAGTTCCGGTCAAGCAGGGCGCTCCATTTCAGGCTGTTGTAGAGTTTGCCGTAAAAAAGGCGCTGATAAAGCGGCGTCAGCACTTCCCGCGGCGGCTGAAACGCCGGCTCCTGTGCAATGACATCTTCTTCTCCGACTTCATCAATATCGCTGATCAGTTTAATCATTTCTTTTCTCCGCTAAGCGGCGGTCAACAGACGACGCTTCTTCTTCAAACAAATTCTGCAATTCCAGCAGGCGTGAGGTCAGCAAGGCTATCTGACCGCCGGCCAGCAGGTGTTCTTCCAGTTTTCGGCAGGCTGACGTCCATGCCGCCATTCGGAAACCGGTTCCCCCGTCCTGGCGGGAATGGAAAAAATTGCGCAGCAAATCCCGGTTTTCCTGCAAAATCCAATTCGGTACGCTTTGGCGCAGAAGCGCTTCCGTCTCCCGCCGATAAAGCCGCCACATTTTCAAAACCCGGGACTTTGGCATACCGGCAAAAACATCTGCCGTTTCAGTATTTTTCATGGCGGATGACTCCCAGACGTTCGGCTTCCCTGACCGCACCGGTGCGGTTGTTAACGTTCAGCAGTTTTAAAATTGCGGTTACATGCAATTTAACGGTTCCTTCGCTTAAACCCAATTCATAAGCAATCTGTTTATTGGACTTGCCCTCGGCCACGGCCTGAATAACTTCAATCTGACGCGGCGTCAAAATATGATTTGGAGCAGGCTCATCTTCCAGCAGGGAGGCAAATTCCGGCTTCAGCCGGTTGTCCAGCAATTCCGGCGGAATATAAACGCCGCCCGACATAATCAGGTTTACAGCACTGATAATCACCGCGTTGGCCGAAGTTTTCGGAATATAGCCGGAGACACCGATATCAATGGTTTTCTGCACGATTTCCTTGTCAAAAACAGCGGAAAGCACGGCTATCGGCGTTTCCGGCAACAAGGCATGGATTTTTTCAAAAGCTTCAGACCAACGGCCGCCGGGCATAGCCAAATCAGTCATAATCAGATTAAAATCCGTTTCTTTTTCAATAATTTTGAAAATCTCGGGATAGTTATGGGCAAAGACCAGTTCAACGCCGGGGAAATTATCCCGCAGAATAAACTCCAGCCCTTTCAGAAACAGTTCATGATCATCCGCTACCAAAATCCGCATTATCTGTCCTCCGAATAATCTGCCCAGTCGCCGCTCAGGGACTGCCAACAGCTCAGTGCCGCGGCGACGGCCGTTTCCGCCCGCAAAATCCGCGGTCCGAGGGTTACGCCTTGAGCAAACTCAAGTCCGCGCAGCCGTTGCAATTCCTCTGCGCTGAAACCGCCTTCGGGTC
>ERZ894180.625-NODE-625-length-27509-cov-12.827275_pt1 | contig 27509 bp, 19 predicted proteins | sample MGYA00380278_ERZ894180 | MGnify/ENA primary metagenome ERZ894180 (study PRJEB32331, sample SAMN06328450) | human gut metagenome | biome: human gut microbiome; feature: stool | host: Homo sapiens | collected 2013-02-24 ...
AGCTATATCAAATTGATATTTTTTGATATTTTACAATTTCTTTTTGTAATAGTAAAATAAATAACAAGATTAAAACATTATTTTAGAGAAGGAGAAAAGATATATGCTTACATCTATAATCGGATTTCCGAGAGTTGGTACTCTCAGAGAACTTAAATTCGCAATAGAAAAATATTTCAGAGGCGAAATTTCAGCTTGCGAACTTCAACAAACAGCTAAAAATATCAGACAAACTCAATGGACTACTCTGAAAAACAGCGGTCTTGATTTTATTCCATCAAATGATTTTTCGTTCTACGATTGCACACTTGATGCAGCTGTACTTTTTAATATTATTCCTGAACGCTATAAGAAGCTTAATATCTCCGAGCTTGATACTTATTTTGCAATGGCAAGAGGTTATCAGGGCGAAAACGGCGATGTTAAGGCTTTAGCTATGAAAAAATGGTTCAACACAAATTATCATTATATGGTTCCTGAAATTGAAGATACAACAGAAGTTAAGCTTGCTGGCACAAAGCCTTTTGAACAATTTAATGAAGCTAAGGCTCTTGGAGTTAAGACAAAGCCTGTTGTTGTAGGTGCATTTACTTTATTAAAGTTAATCAGATATACCGGCTCAAAGCAAGCTGAGGATTTCTGCGAGGATATTATCAAGGCTTATTCTGATTTACTTGCTGAATTTTCAAAGCTTGATGCAGAATGGGTACAGTTTGATGAGCCTTATCTTGTACACGATTTAAATAAGGAAGATATTGCACTCTTTAACAAGCTATACAATGGAATTATAAGTAATAAAAAATCTATAAAGCTTTTACTTCAAACTTATTTCGGTGATGTTCGTGATATTTATAATCAGCTTACTGCTTTTGATTTTGATGGCATAGGCCTTGACTTCATAGAAGGCAAGAAAACTCTTGAACTTATCGAGAAAAATAGTTTTCCAGAAGATAAGCTTTTATTTGCAGGCGTTGTGAATGGCAAGAATATTTGGAAAAACAATTATAAGAAAACACTTGCACTTCTTTCTGAACTTAAAACAAATGGTATAAACACTGTTATAAGCAGTTCCTGTTCCCTACTTCATGTTCCTTATACACTTAAAAATGAAACTAAGCTTTCTGTTGAATATACAAGCCATTTCTCCTTTGCAGAAGAAAAGCTTATTGAGCTTGCTGAACTTAAATTTCTTACAGATACGGATAATTTTGAAAATGAAACCGCATATATTGCTAACTGCAAGCTTTTTGAAAACAGAACTAATTGCTATGATGACGCTGTTCAAAAAAGAGTTGCTGGCATTCAGGAAAAGGATTTTACAAGACTTCCTGAATTTAACGAAAGAGAAAAAATTCAGAAAAAGGAATTTGAACTTCCTATTCTTCCTACAACTACAATAGGTTCTTTCCCTCAGACTTCTGATGTTAAAGCAAACCGTTCCTCTTTCAAGAAGGGAAATATCTCCGAAAACGAATATAATGAGTTTAACCGCAAAAAGATTGCCGAGTGCATTTCTTTGCAAGAGGAAATCGGACTTGATGTACTCGTTCATGGTGAATTTGAAAGAAATGATATGGTTGAATATTTCGGAGAACAGCTTAACGGCTATCTCTTTACTGAAAAAGCCTGGGTACAGTCATACGGTACACGCTGTGTAAAACCACCTATTATCTGGGGCGATGTTTCTCGTTCTAAGCCAATGACGGTTGAATGGTCTATTTATGCACAAAGCCTTACAGATAAGCTTGTAAAGGGTATGCTTACTGGCCCTGTTACTATACTTAACTGGTCTTTCCCTCGTGAAGATATATCTATCAAGGAAAGCACTTATCAAATTGCCCTCGCAATTCGTGATGAGGTCTTGGACTTAGAGGCAAACGGAATAAAGGTAATTCAAATAGATGAAGCTGCCCTTCGTGAAAAGCTTCCTTTGCGTAAATCTGACTGGTACTGCGAATACCTCGATTGGGCTATTCCAGCTTTCAGACTTGTTCATAGTGGTGTAAAGGCTGAAACTCAAATTCATACACATATGTGTTATAGCGAATTTACCGATATTATTCCTGCAATAGACCAAATGGACGCTGATGTTATCACCTTTGAGGCATCTCGTTCTGATTTGCTTATACTCGATTCTCTCAAGAAAAACAACTTCAAGACAGAAGTCGGACCTGGTGTTTATGATATTCATTCTCCAAGAGTTCCATCTGTTGAAGAAATTGAAAATGCTATTACAAAAATGCTTGAAAAAATCAGTATTGATAAGCTTTGGGTAAATCCTGACTGTGGTCTTAAAACAAGAGGCGAAACCGAAACAACTGCAAGCCTTAAAAATCTGGTTACTGCAACAAAAAATCTTAGAAATAAGATTAAATAATTAAATTTAAACAGCTAACAAAAATGAGTTCGGAATTTTACCGAGCTCATTTTCCATATTGACAGACTTCTCTAAGAAATTTAAAGCTTAATTCAAGCCTTTGCACAAAATCTGCAACCATTATATTTTCTTCATTAATCTCTATAACTCAACTAACCATTGCAGAATTCTCCTGAATTTTTATAATATAAACACATTATAACATAGTTCAAATTTTGTGCAGTTATTTTTGCTTCCAATTTTAATGCTGATTATATATAAATCTAAAAATAAAAAATATTTTATTTATATTGAATATTCTTTGTTCGTCAAAAATAACAACAATTCTGCTTTTCTCTAATAATACTTGAAAAAAGCTATCTCTATGCTATAATTATATTAAGTATGAATTTTTTTAATTGTTAAGCTATAATAAATTTGTTTTATAAAGATTTTAATAAATTACTAAATTTTAGGAATAGGTGATTTTTGTGAAAATTGCAATTTTCAGCGAAATATATTTACCATATCTCAGCGGAATATCAAGCTTTATAAGTGTTCTTAGAAAAAGCCTTATCTCACTCGGGCATGAGGTTCTCGTCATCACTTCATCTACTAATGTTTCTTCAACAACATTTGAGGACGGTATACTTCGCTGTCCTGCTAAATCTGCAAATAATAAATATGGTATGTCACTGAAAAATTCAAACAATCAGACAATGCTTAAAAAAATCCTTGAATTCAACCCTGATATTATTCATATAAATACCGACACCGCAATGGGGAAGCTTGGTCTTTCTATTGCTCACAGGCTTGGTATACCTACTGTATATTCTATTCAGGATTATTATGAGGATCGATTTTTCTACGAAAATTCAAAAATTAAACTTAAAATTGGAACTATGGTAGAAAAAAGCCGTCTTCTTGATATGATTGATAATTGCGATGTTATTACTGCATCAAGTGGCCGTGCTCATGAATACCTTGCTTCTTCGGGCAGAAAGGATAAGCATATTAGAGTTATTCCTTCTGATACAGATATAAGTTCTTTTAATTATCAAAATATTACACCTGAAAGTATTCAAAAACTTCGTAAAAAATATAATATCTCGCCTGATACTACACTTGCAATGTTTGCTGGAAGACTTGATACTGATAAGAGCGTTGAATATCTCTTGCAAGAATGGGCTCAGTTCATAAGTGTAAGCGATAATATGCACCTTATGATTGTTGGTGATGGAACAGAAATAGATTCATTAAAGGATTGGACAAAATATCTGAAAATTGAAAGTCAAGTTACATTTACAGGAGAAATTCCGCATTCACTTATGCCTGAATATTATGCCGCAAGTAATGTATATGTAAGTGCCGCAACAACAGGCTTAATGTCTATGTCTGTGCTTGAGGCAATAGCTTGTGGTTTGCCTGTACTTTTGAAGCGTGACAAGTATACGCAAGAATTCGTTAAGGAGGGCGTAAACGGTTTCACCTATGAAAAGGCTTCTGAATTTGGTGATAGAATGAAACAGCTTTCTTCTCTTGATATTGACGGAAGGAGAATTATCAAGAATGTTGTAAGGCGTTCAAGAAATGATATTCCAAGTGACAATATGGCAAAGCAATTTATAGCCGCTTATGAATCGGCTATGAAGAAAAAATCTAAACACTGATTTTGTATCTATTTCTTACATACAAATACGAAAAATTTTTGAATTTTTTAAAAAGTTTTTACAAAACCTTGAATATTGTCGAATTTTGTGATATTATATTTCCACACAGAATTTTGATTATGATTATGGCAATTTTTATGCTGAATATCATATTTTTATTCTGGCTTTTATATGCGAATATAACAAAAATTAATAGGAGGTTTCGATTATGAAATTCGCTAAATTAGGTCTTTTTGCTGCTGGTGTTCTATTCGGAACTGCTGGTATCAAGCTTTTAAGCAGCAAAGACGCAAAGAAAGCATACACACATACAACTGCTGCTGTTCTTCGTGCTAAGGAGAGCGTTATGACAACAGTTACTACTATTAAGGAAAATGCTGATGATATTCTTGCAGACGCTAAGGAAATCAATGAACAGCGTGCCGCAAAAGAAGAAGCTATCGAAGATGCCGCTTCTGAAGATGTAGTTTCTGATGAATCAACAGAAAATAACGAGGACGCTCCTGCTGAGGCTACTGCTGAAACAGAAACAAAAGTTGAAGAATAATTTTTATGCATCTATCGCATAATTTAAAAGAGCCGTCCTTTTAGTCGGCTCTTTCTTTTTATCTGGAGGCAAAATAATGAAATGTAAAATATTGCATGAATCTCGTGGTCGTATTCGTGTGCATCTTATGTGCAAACGTATGACACTTCACGACGCTGATATTCTGGAATATTATATGCGTAATATTGACGGTGTTACAAGTGTTAAGGTATATGACCGAACTCAAGACGCAATTATACTCTATAAAACTGAGCGAAAAAATATTATTCGTGCTTTGGCAGAATTTTCTTTTAAAACCGCAGAGGCTCTTGAGCTTGTTCCTGAACATACCTCAAGACAACTTCACAGAGATTTTGAAGATAGGCTTATTTTTACTACCGTATCTCATATAGCGACAAAGCTTTTTCTGCCAGTGCCAATAAGAACCGCTCTCACACTCTTCCGCTCTATTAAGTATATTAAGAAGGGCTTGAAAGCTTTACTGAACCGCAAGCTTTCGGTTTCGGTTCTTGATGCAACAGCCGTTTCTGTTTCAATTATACGAGGAGATTTCAGCACCGCTTCTTCTGTAATGTTTATGCTTAATCTCGGCGAAATATTGGAAGATTGGACACATAAAAAGTCTGTTGCTGACCTTGCAAGTACAATGTCACTGAATGTTGATAAGGTATGGCTCAAAACTGATACTTGTGAAGTGCTTGTTCCTATTGGAGATATACAGGCAGGAGATAAGATTGTTGTAAGAACAGGAAATATGATTCCGCTTGATGGCAAGGTTGTAAGTGGAGAAGCTACTGTTAATCAGTCATCTATGACAGGTGAATCTTTACCAGTTGTTAAAACAGTAGGTAGCTATGTTTATGCTGGAACTGTTGCTGAGGAAGGCGAATGTGTAATCTGCGTAGATAAAGCTTCCGGTAGCGGTAAGTATGACAGAATCGTTCGTATGATTGAGGAATCTGAAAAGCTTAAATCCGTAGCCGAAGATAAAGCATCTTCTCTTGCAGACAAGCTTGTTCCATATATGCTCGGAGGAACTATTCTAACTTATCTACTCACAAGAAATGTCACAAAAGCTATGGCTGTTCTTATGGTTGATTTTTCTTGTGCATTAAAGCTTGCTATGCCTATTGCGGTATTATCTGCAATGCGTGAAAGTAACGATTACAACATTTCTGTAAAGGGCGGACGCTTTCTTGAAGCTGTTGCAAACGCTAATACTGTTGTTTTTGATAAGACAGGTACTCTTACCTATGCTACTCCAAAGGTTGCAGAAATAGTTACCTTTGGTAATCATACTGAAAACGAAATGCTCCGTCTTGCAGCTTGTCTTGAAGAACATTATCCTCATTCTATGGCGAACGCTGTTGTTGATGAGGCTAAAAAGCGTGGTCTTTCACACGAGGAATATCACTCTGAAGTTAAGTATGTTGTTGCACACGGAATCTCAAGTGCTGTAAATAATAAGAAAGTTATTATAGGCAGTTATCATTTTGTATTTGAGGACGAGGGCTGTTCTATTCCTGAGGGTGATGAAGAAAAATTCCATTCACTTTCTCCGGAATACTCTCACCTCTATCTTTGCATTTCGGGTGAACTTGCTGCGGTAATCTGCATATATGACCCACTCCGTTCAGAGGCAAAGGACGCTATTGCAGCTTTACACAAGTGTGGTATATCTAAGGTCGTAATGATGACAGGTGACAACAAAAAGACTGCCAAAGCAGTTGCTAAGATTGTTGGCGTAGATGAATATTATGCCGAAGTTCTGCCTGAGGATAAAGCTGATTTCATAAGAAGTGAAAAAGCAAAAGGTCGAAAGGTTATTATGATTGGTGATGGCGTTAATGATTCTCCAGCACTTTCTGAGGCTGATGCAGGTATCGCTATAAATACTGGTGCAGCTATTGCCAAGGAAATTGCCGATATAACTATTGCTTCCGAAAATCTCTTTGAAATTGTTACTTTGAGAAAACTAAGTGAAGCTCTTATGGCAAGAATACACAGAAACTATCGCTTTATCGTTTCGTTCAATCTTATGCTGATTATTCTTGGTGTAAGCGGCGTAATTCTTCCGACAACATCTGCTCTATTTCACAATATGTCAACATTGGGAATTAGTTTAAAGAGTATGACCAATCTACTCGAAGAAAAAGATTTTGAGGAAGAATAATTCTTTATAAACTTATATAAACAGCTCACAAATCATTCTAAATAGGTTTGTGAGCTGCTTTATTTTGTTCGGAATTATTTACAACATAAGTAAATAATAATATAATAATGATTTTTTCATCTGCTAACAACAAAAGAAAATATGGCATTATATGAAAATTATTTTTCTGTTGTATAATGGATAAACTAAAAACTGTTATTTTACTAAAATTTTACTAAATTTATAAGAGCATTTTAAATATCTTATTGTATATTAGACCTATAATATTATATAATATATCTCAAAACTGCCCAGTAGCTATAATATTGATTGCGAGGTTGACTATGAAAACTCTATTAAAGGGAATAATTGTCGGAATAGGTGGTATTGCTCCAGGCTTGAGTGGAAGTGTATTACTTGTTATTTTGGGCTTGTATCAAAAAGCACTCAATGCCATAAGCACTCTTTTTAAGAATTTTAAGAAAAATATTGCTTTTCTAATTCCTCTTATAATAGGATTCGGAATAGGTGTATTGATTTTCAGTAAGGTGGTTGACTTTTTCTTAAATAATTTTGAAATGCAGACTCGCTTTACTTTTCTTGGACTTGTCCTTGGCACAATTCCATTATTTTTTAAAGAAGTTAAAAGGAATGGCTTTTCAAAAAAATATTATATATTTATAGTTGTGGCGGTTTGTGTAGGTATTGCACTTTTTTCGCTGAATAGCGGTGCTTTTTCTCAAATAAAAAATCCGAGCTTTTTACAATCTGTATTATTGGGAGTAGCTGTGGCGGCTTCATCTATTGTTCCAGGTGTTGACAGCGCAGTAATATTATCTACATTTGGTTTATATGAGCTATATGTCAGCTCGCTTGCAAATTTAAATTTCAGAGTATTGATTCCTGCCGGATTTGGCTTACTTATTGGTGCTTTTTTAATTTCATTTATAATGAATTTTTTGGTTAAAAATTTCTATACAGCTACATTTTCAATAATATTTGGATTGTTTATTTCTATAATTCCAAGTGTTCTGAATGAAAGCTGTGTATTAAGCTTGAATACTACTTCGGCAATTTCAATATTGTTTTTAATTTTTGGGTTTATCGTTTCTTTCTATCTTGGCAATATTCAAAAAAACAATAAAAGAATAAGTCACATATTCAAACGAAAAGAAATTTGATATTATATCTATGAGCGTACAAAATTTGCTTTAACTGAAAAATCAAGCTTTACAGATTGTAATGCCTCGTGCCAATCTTTGATTTTTTCAAAATCATAATAAAAACCGTTTTGTGCCTTTTTCCCTATTCTAAGAATATCGCTATTATAAGTTTTTATGGCTTTTTCAGCAGTTTCACAACACGATTTTTTCAAAAACTTCTCGACTTCTTCGAGAAGTTTTTTGTTTTGCGAATTACTGCCCTCGGGAAGTTCAAGAGATACTTCAAGATTTTTTGAATAATTAAATATATCTTTATTATGGCTGATATTATTTTCGGACTTCGCTGAAACTATCTTTATAGGCGTTTTTTTATCGTCATTAAGTAAAATTACTGCACCACTTACATTATCCGAAAGAATATTAAGAATTATAGATTCGTTTGTCGTAAGCGTTCCGCTCATCTTTCCCTTACAAAATAAAGCGACACCATCAGGAACTATTTGTGCCTTGCTTTCATCAAGCATTAGTATAGGAACAGCAATATCATAAATTCCACTATTATCTGACGCTTTATATTCTTTATATTCGCAGGCTTTGACTGTACCGTTTGAATAATCTCCACCAATCATAGCAATATCTTCGGCGGTCATTGTATCAAGAACCTTTTCATTGCTTAATATATTTGCGGTATTTCCCTCTGTTACATATATAAGAGCATCAGGTCTTGCCTCAAAGCTATTATTAAAATATGAAAGAACTTCATCAGCAACCGTTGCGGCAGTCTTATTCATAGCTATAAAGCGGTTACTGCTGAGCATAACTTGTCTGCCTGTATTGCGTGAAATATTGTCAAAGCACTCTGCAACAGAACCTCCTGATGCAGAAATTATATTAGGTGGTAATGCCTCCTCTGTACTCTTGATATTTAATACCATAGCTGTAAGCGTATATTTATCATTTTCTTTATCTATGCCTATACCCTCTACTATGACTTTTTCGTTAAGCTCTGCTCTACTCATACAGCCTGAAAATGTAAGAACGGTCAAGCCTATTCCTATTGTTAGAATAAGTGACTTTGCTCCGCTCTTTTTATGAGTTTTATTTTTCTTTCCGCTTGTTTTTACTACATAGCATATCAGTAAAAATGTTGGTATAAATACCGCTGAAACAAGAGTAAACCATAGCCAGAAATTGATATTAAAGATAAAGCTTGTAAATCCCATATCTGCTGTCACCGTCCCAAATATTAAAATTGCTGTTCCGCCAACTATAATTGCAAAGCGTGATGTTCTCTTACCAAAGGCTTTACCTACACACAGGGCAAAAAGATATAGAAAGAGAGAAAGCCGGCAGAATAAGCCTGCTGTCCACAATCCTATAAACAATGCGTCAAGTCTTTGCAAAAAGCCGATATTTACAGTTTTTGCCGCCTGATAAACTGGGAATACGCTATTCTTGAGGTAATCTCCAAGCGAACCTGTTACAAGAATTATTGAAATCATTACTAAGATAAAGATTGAACTGCACCAAAGCACACTACCTTTTGCAATATTTCCTTTTACTATCGGATATAAAACCGCTATCGCAGGTATGCAAGACATTCTTGAAAGCATAAGAATTGTACCATTATAGGTTGAAGTATAGCTTGTTGATAAAATTGTACGATAATTTTCGGTGTTTATAGATGGTGTAAGAGCAAAAATCAAAATAAGAACGGTTGCGATAAGTCCTATCAGAATAAGTCCTGACGCACGAGCTATTGCCTCAACTCCCTTAAATGCACCATAGCATGAGGCTACTAAAACCGCTACTGTTACTGCAAAAACAGGCACTTCTCCATTAACTCCAAGAGAAACGAATTTATTATAGAGTGCAATTCCGTATCCACAAACCATTATAAAATACAGTGCATAAAACAAAGAAATTATAATTGAAAGCCTTTTGAAAATATCTTCACCATATTCCAAGACAGACATATCACGATTCAGCTTCCACAAGAGAAGTGTTGGAATAAGCATTATCAATGAAAGCGGAAAAGCAAATATCGCCGAAAGCAAATGATTCCACATATCATCACCCGAAGACAACTCGGGGCTGTATGTTATTGTTACGATTGCTCGGCTTATGAACAGCAATACAAAAAGCTGTCCTGCTGTTATCATTCCTCTGTTAGTCGTCATCGTCATCACTTCCTTGAATTTCTGTGCCAGGCATACTCTGAATAGTTGAAGTGGATTTTGAAAGTAATTTCCAACCCGCTCTCACAAATACATCTCGCATAGCTGTCATACTAAATGGAGAAACTGGTGCTGTATAAGGAATATCAAAGCTTTTCTTTCCGCAGATATTTACAAGCACCATACAGAATAAAAGCATTACTCCCCATATTCCGAGAAATGAACCAGCTATTATAAATAAAAACCTCAAAACTGCTGTCGGAGCGTAAAGGCTCGGAATTACATATGAACATATCGCTGTCAGAGCTACGACCATAAGTGTTGGTGCTCCGATTAAGCCTGCGTTTACAGCAGTTTCTCCTATTACCAATGCTCCGACTATACTTACTGCGTGTCCTAAGGGCTGTGGCATACGCAAACCAGCTTCACGCATTATTTCATACACAAAATGAATTACTATTGTTTCTACACCGAGTGGCATCGGCGTTGCCGCTATTGAACCTGCTATTTTCCCTAAAAGCTGTGACGGAAATAATTCAGGGTGAAATGAGCCTACTGCAACATATACTCCAGGAAGCATTATTGCTATAAAAAATGCTATATATTTCAGCCAACGGGTAAATGTCGCAAAATATGCACGATTGGAATAATCATCGAGCGTTTGAAAATATTCTACAAACAAAAACGGAACTATCAAGGCAGAAGGTGTTCCATCAACTAATATCGCAATTCTTCCTTCGGAGATTTTTCCGCAAACTGTATCGGGGCGTTCGGAAATTCCAACCCCACTGAAAAATGAAAAATCACCCTTTTGTTCAAGATAAGGTGCAATATAACCTGAAGCCATAACTGTTTTAAGATTTATTGAATTAAGACGCTTTTTCAGTTTTCGCAAAATACTTGGAGAAACTATATCTGTCATATAACAAAGACAAATATCGGTTTTACTCTCGCTGCCGATTGTCATTGTTTCAAATTTCATTTTTGGAGTTTTCATTCTTCGGCGAATGAGCGACATATTTATTCTTAGCGGTTCTACAAAGCCCTCTTTGGAACCTCTTTGCACTACATCGGAATCCGGTTCGGAAACACTTCTAAAGCTAAAACCTTGTATACCGAGTGCAAGCATTTTTGCGTAACCATCAACAGCAACTACCGCAAAACCTGACATAATAAATTTGTCTACATCTTCAATAGTTTCAATCTCTATCTGCTCGGAAGTACAGAGAACAGTATCGGAAATTTTTCTGAAAGCTTCTTCTGGAGTACCTTCATAACTTTCATTTGAAACTGGTCTGATTACACCAAAGGCAAGAATTTCCTTATTAACCATACCCTCTATTGTGATTATTCCAAAGCGGATACCATTCAAAGTCATTTTATGAATTGTCAGGTCGGCACTCTTATCAAAACGCTTTTCGAGAATTGCAGTATTCTCATCTAAAGATTTTGAGAGCGGAGTTGTTTTTTCTTCTTTCTTTTTTGGTTCGGATTTTTGATATATATCTTTTAGCTCGTTTATAAAACGATACACAATATCACCTCAGATTGTTATTACTCAAGCGACGAGCCACCGCTCTCAAGACACTTAAAATCTTTAAAGGCTTGCAGAATCCCCCATGGGTTTTAAGGGCAATGCTCTTAACCTGTTTTTATTTTGAGGAATTTCTTGCGAATTATTCCACAAATTATTGATACAATATAACTGAAAGGTGTTGAATTATGATTATTTCTGTTATACGAACTATTCTGCTTTATATAGTGATTATTCTTGCGATAAGAATTATGGGAAAACGACAGATTGGCGAATTACAGACAAGCGAACTTGTCGTTACACTTCTGATTTCTGATATTGCCGCAATTCCTATGCAAAATACTGAACAAAGTCTTTTGAGCGGTATTGTGCCTATTCTTATTCTTATCGTCTGTGAAATTATAATATCTTTCCTTATGCTTAAACGAGCTGGTTTTCGCAGAATCATCTGTGGAAAGCCTATTGTTATAATATCTGATGGCAAAATCAATCAAAGTGAAATGCACCGACTTAGAATGAGTACGGAAGATTTATCTGAGGAACTTAGACAACAGGGTATTTTTAACATTGAAGATGTAGGATTTGCTATTGTAGAAACAAATGGCAAGCTTAGCGTTCTTAAAAAGCCCGAAAAGGATATACCTACTGCTGAGGAGCTTGGAATAAAAACTAATGATAAAGGTCTTGAGGTCGTTGTAATAAGTGACGGAGAAATTTCAAAATATTCTCTCAAAATATGTGGTCTTAACAGAGATTGGCTTTTTGACATACTAAAAAAGGAAAACACCGAACTAAACGATGTTTTCCTTATGATTGCCAACGGACAAGGCGAATATAAAATTATTGAAAAGGAGCGTAAGATTTGAAACGATTGTTTATAGCCATTATTTTGCTTTTTATTGTAGCGGGATTATGCACTTTTGAATTTACGCTGAATACAAAAGAATCTCAACACGCTTCTGAATACTTAAAAACAGCACAGCAACAAATGGTTGATGGTAACGAAAAAGAAGCTATCCAAACAATGAAAAAGCTTAAAGAGCTTTGGGAAAGCAATGTTGAATCTATGCTGATATTTATTTCTCACGAAAAGCCTGACGAAATCTGCGAAAATATCGCTGTCGCAGAAAGCTATCTGAAAAGTGGTGAACTCCCTGAATTTTATGCAGAATGTAAGCGTATTGAAAATGAACTTGAGCATTTCAGAGATTTGGAAATTCCTACTATAAATAATATACTATAAAGTTTATATTATTCTAACATAAGTTTTATGGTAGCCAATGCAGAAATTACCAATGAACTACCGATTAGGGCGGACTCCGTCCGCCCTTGAGAGAAAGGAATGTTAAGGGCTTTGCCCTTAAAACCCACCAAAGGCTCTGCCTTTGGAAACCGCAAGCCTTTAAAAAGGCTTGACCTAAACTTTAAGTGTCTTAGGAAAGTTTGCTAACTAATTGGTAGTTTAGTCATTATTTTATGGCAGTCCATAGTTTTTTAACGGATTTCTGCGAATCATCACCGCAGAATATTACTATCTCATCTTTTGAATAAATTACTGTATCTCCTCGTGGGATATACAACTGTTCTCCCCTCACAACAGATACTATAAGAGATGATGCTGGCATTTTTATATCTTTGATTGCATAGCCATCAAGTGCTGAATTTTCTGGCAAAGTAAACGACAATATTGCTGCTTTGCCTTTATTCAAGGTTGCAAGAAGTTGAGCACCAGCGTTTACAACCTCTTGCTCTATCATCTTAGTGATTATTTCTGTGCTACTAACAACTATATCAATATCAAGCTTTCTCATAGCCTCAAGGTTTCTTGGGTTATTGGCACGAGCTATAACTTTAGGAATTTTCAGCTCATTTTTGGCAAGCTGTGAGGCTACTATATTATCCTGGTCACGACCTGTAACTGCTATAAAGCAATCTACATTGTTGAAATCTAAAGAATTAAGTGTTTCTATATTTGTGGCATCTCCGCAGACAACTTCTATCTGAAGTTCGTTTGCGACTTTTTCGCTTGCTTGTTTTGAAATTTCAATAACTGATACATCATATCTTCGGTCAATCAGATTTCTTGCCAAGCTATAACCAAGTCTTCCTCCGCCTGCAATTATAACCTTCATAGCTTTTTTCCTTTCGTACTGAGATTATCCTTCTCTGATATATAGTGCTGTATCCCCTGACTCAACCTCTATATTTGACATTAAGTCATAAATAAGCACTTTTCCGCTTTTACGCTTGATTCCAAATAATGACGCACCATCTTTTAACGGCAAGGCTGAAATCGCTCTGCCTACATATTTATCGTCAACCTTGATTGAATCAATCATAAAATTGGAATTATTAGCAATATTGATGTTATCTCCTCCACCAATAATGGCAGAATAGATAGTATTAGCTGAAATATTGGTCTGGCATATTGTTTTCAGACCAAATTTATTTTTGAAGGCATTTTCACGATAGGAATTAGTTATTCGGGTAATAACATTTTCTACGCCGAAAAATTTTTTCACAATCTGAGAAACAGTTATATTGAGGTTATCATCTGATGTTACTACTGCAACAGCATCGCAGCTTTCTACACCTGCATCACGCAGAACATCCATATCCATAGCTATGCCTGTTACAAAAAGTCCATCAAAATCTTCATGCAGAAGATGTATTCTATCAGGATTTTCGTCAACAACAGAAACATCGTGACCATTTCTATCAAACTCATTTGCAAGAACAGAACCTAAGTTCCCACAACCAATTATGAGTATATTCATAATAAGGAATCCTCCAAAACGGACATATTATTTAAGTAAAAGTTTTTTGGCTTTTTTAAGGCTGCCGTCCATAACCTTATAATCAGCGAGAAGCTCGCCCTCAATTTCAGGAGATATATTTGTATGAAGATAGAGTGAATCAAGTCCTGCATCGTGTGAACCCTTTATATCGGTTATATAATCATTGCCAATCATAATTGTTTCTGATTTCTTTAGTTTATAGCGTTTGAGAATTGTCTGATAGAATTTTACATCAGGCTTTTTGCAGCCCTCATCAGAAGAAATTACTATGCCATCAAATTCATCATAAATTCCAAGAAGCTTTAATTCTGGCTTTGTGAATGAACTTTGTGCGTTGGAAAGTAAATAAACCTTTCCACCTGCCTCTTTTAAAGAACGAAGTAAATCTAAAGCACCGTCATAGAGCTTAATATACTTTAATGACATTGCACGAAATGAAGCAGCCAAAAATGCAGCTAATTCAGCGCTACATTCTGCTCCTTTTTCAGTTACAAGCCCCTTGAAAACATCAATAAGCTCTAGTTCTGGCTCATCTGTGTACTTTGTGGCAGGAACAGCCTTTTTTGCTTTTTCGCAAAGTTCATTATACTTACTTTGAAGTTCCTTTGTTTTATATTTTGCACCATACATAGCAAGAAGATTCTTAAAACTATGCCAAAGGCTTTTTTTGCCCTCATCTGTATGAATATCTACTAATGTTCCATAAAGGTCGAAAAGATAATTTTTATACATAAAATTTTTCTCCAATCCAAATGAACTTTACCCTATTTTAATATATTTTTGAAGATAAATCAACAGCTTATAGGATAAAATTTGTTTATTTTCTCATTTAACAAAAGCTAAAAATTTCACCAATTTTTTAAGTAAAACCTATACCTCCAATAATGAAATAAATTTAAAGCTGCTATGAACTAACAATCTACATTATTTAACAATCAGGTCTTTATTTATGACAACCTGCAATAGTCCTACTCTTGTACTCTTTAAAAGCGACATAAAAACTTGAGTTAATGCCTTGCGTGTAGGCTCATCAAGGTCTTTGATTGATTTCAGCATAGTTATTGCATTCATAAAAAGATTGCCTTCAAGCTCTTTTACAGTATTGGCATTTGTCTTTGTAAGAATTGTATACATAGTATCAACAAACTTCTCCCGCTGTTCATAATCTAAATTTGCAATCCACGCTTTGAGTGTATAATCAATAAATCTGCTTGTATTATCAACAGCCTCAAGGCAAATAAAACTATCTATCTGCACACTCCAAGAATAAAGGTCGTGCTGTAAAAGTCCAAGTTGTGTACTATGTACAATGATATATCTTTCTTCATGATTAAGCAACATTCCTACGACAGATGATTGAGGCACAAAGGTATTAACTTTATTGCAAATTCTCTTATAGCCATCTTTTTGCAAAACTTTTTCATCAAAACCTGGTCCATCAAAATTATAAACGATTTCTATTCTATTTTGAACAGCCTCACTACAAAATGCCGCTGAATAAACTGCAAGATTTCCACCCTTTGAGTGTCCACCGACAAGCATATTTTCACTATGTCTTGATGCGATTTTCTCTATATAATCAACAGCTAATTCTTGTGCAGGCACTGGAAAGACAAAGCCCATATTGAAATCTTCTTTCCAACCTATAAGTGTATTGTCTGTTCCTCGGAAGGATATATAAAGCTCATTTTCATTGATTTTTATCGTAATAGCAGAAAATTGCGTCTGCGTTTTCTCATCAATTTTATTTACATAAGCAAACAATTTCATACTATTAAAACGCCTACTATTCAAAAGTTCATTCAAAAATTGAATATCCTCTTTTTGTATGACAAGATTTTCTATATTTGGATAGGCTATCAACTTTTTTGCCATTTCTGCGATTGTTATTTCTTTAATGGAATTTTGATTCATTATAAGCTCAAACGGCAAGTAAGACAATCTTGCAAGAATAACTCCATCAACATCATTAAATTCTCTTTCACTAAAGGATAAATCGCCACGCCAGAACATATAATCAAAAATATTATTCGCCATTACATTTTCTCCATAACTATATATTAGTAATTATTTAAAGTTTTAATAAGTATAAAGCATTTCGCTGTCTGTGGACAGGGCTAAGAGCCTTGCCCTTGACCTATAAGCCTTTGAAAAAAGGCTTGTAGCGAAACTTTTAATTGCCGCAAAATTTCTAATATTGATTAAACTAATATGCACCCTGAAAGCAAGTTATACTTCCACGGTGCATATTAAAAATCATTTTTATTTATTATTCTTTCTTAGAGAATAGCTCTTAATTGTTGCAAAAACAAGCAAACCCGCAATACAGAACATAAATATATATGGTGTATTATTTGAGTCGTCAGAAGTTTTTATAGGTGGTGTTGGTGTAGACGGAACTGAACTATCTACAATCTCTTTAGTATTAACAACTGTTAATTCTGCAATAGTACCCGCTCTACGAACATAACGGTCATTTTCGAGCTTGACTGAACCGTGATTTGATAATGTAAATTCACGAGGAGTTGAATCCAGTACATATCCGATTGGAGCTTGAGTTTCTATAAAACGATATGTTCCAAATGGAAGTTTCTTAATAACTATCTGTCCTTGTGCATTTGTAGTTAAATCCGAAGCGTAAGACTTCCAATAATAATTGCCCTGAGCATCTGAACCCTTCTCGGTATTATCTGGAATACTTTCGGTATTATTATAATAAATTTTGCTCTGGAAGCTGAAAGTTGCTCCAGCAAGAGGCTCTTTATTATCGCCACGCTTATTCAAAATTACTGCGGACTGGCTGAAAATTGAATTATCTGCAAACTTTGCCTTTATATTGACATCATATATTTCTTGATTATCGCTCATATAAGGCATAACTGTTATTGATGGCTGAATTATATATTCATCATCTTCATCAGGCTGAATTATAAGATATACTTTATCTGCTGAAAGATTTGTGAAATATGCCTTTCCGTCAGATTGAACTTCGTTTACTATGCCAGAAATATTATTGCTTTTTGCATATTCTTCAAGTGTATAGCTGATTTTTTTAGCTGTACTTGTATCTGACCAACCATCAAAAGAAACTTTGCAATCTTTGAAATTATCATTCATTACATAGCTTCCATTGACATAATCGGCAACATCAATCAACTTTAGCTGTGTACCTTGAAGTATTTCGTTTACCTCAACGGTTATTGAGCCAAGCTTTGTATCGGCTGCATTAACACCTATAACCGAAAAGCTTATTGCAAAGGCACATAACAGAAACATTGCTACGATTTTTTTCAGATATTTATATCTCATAAAATTTCCTCCTGCTAAGATTTTTGTTTTTCTTTGCTTGCTCTTTTTTTATTTTTGCGTTCTTTGCCTACTGGCAAGAAAAGTATCAACAAAATTATTGCTATGATTATTATAGCAATAACAATCACTGCAATAGTTACTATAACTTCTACTGAAAGCTGTTCTTCTCCGTCATCTTGTGTTGGCGGTGTGGTAGAAATTTCTTTTACTTCTTCTTCGTATGGAATACGAGTTCCACGAACAAGAAGTCTATGGTCATTGATACCATATGGTGTACAGGTTAAAAGTGTGACATAGTCTTCGCCTTCGACAATCTGTATATCACTATCATCTTCGGGCAAAACCACCTTAATCTGGTCAACCTTATATGCAAGAACCTTTCCAAGAATATGAATATAAAATACATCGCCAAGTTCCATTTTATCAAGGTCTGTGAAAAGCTCCGCAGATGGCAAGCCTGTGTGTGCCGGCAAAACTGCATGTGTGCTTTTTCCACCAACTGGAAGCGATGTTCCCTCCATATGACCTACGCCCTTTTGGAGAACCTCATCGGACATATCGTGAAAAATCGGCAGATAAATATTTATTTTAGGAATATCTACATAGCCGATTGCGTCTGTGACGGTTAGAAGTGCTTCGTAGTTTATTACTGAAAGTGATTGCGTATCTTTTTTTGCAAGGGCTTCGTTATAATCATTTGCTTTTTTTTCGAGGGCTTCAATTTGTGAGTTGTCCATTTCCTTGACGGCATTATTATATGAGCCAATTTCTACACGAGATGTATATACCGAAAGCCAATTACTAACTTTCGGGTACATAAAAATTGCAATGCCAACAAGTAAAAATAGAAAGATGAACACAAGAGGAAGCCTGCGTTTTACACGCTTTTTTATTGTTCCCATTGCTATTCCTCCTGTTTTTCATCTGATTGCTTATCTTTAATGCGTTTTTCCGCTTTTTTACGGTCATTATAAAGTATTATACAAGCAATAATGAAAACGATAATAGCAACAAGTACAATCGCACCGATTACGAGAATCTGATTGATAACATTTTGAGAGAGAGAGTTATCAGATGTAGGCGGGTCGGGAATTTCTGAAGTACTTCTGCTATTTTCATCAGGAGTATATGGAACACGAGTTCCACGCACAAGAAGTCGGCGGTCATTTATGCCATAAGGTGTGCAAGTTAATAGTGTGACATAGTCTTCGCCAGAAACAATCCTAAGAGTATCTGTTTCATCTGGCTTAACATCTTGAATTTTATCAATCTTATAAGCAAGAACTTCATTCAAGATATGTATATAGAACATATCGCCTACTTTGACTTGGTCAAGCTGTGTGAACATCTCTGCACTCGGCAAACCCGTATGTCCTGAAATTACACTATGCGTGTTTTTGCCACCAACTGGCAAAGAAGTATTTTCGAGATAGCCACAGCCCTTTTCAAGAACTTCATTAGAAGTTCCGTAATATACTGGCAAATAGATATTAACCTTTGGTACATCTACATAGCACATTATACCATCTGTGCGGTTAAGACACTTTGCGTCTATATCGGTTTTCGAGCCACTATAAAGGCTTTTGTTATACTCATTAGCCTTAGCGAAAAGCTCATCAATCTCTGATGTATCGAGGTTTTTAACCTCATCATCATAGCTGCCGATAACAACATTGGCGGTCATAACCGAAACCAAATTACCCACGAATGGATAAAGAATGGACGCAACACCAACGATAAAGAGTATTGCCATAACAAAGAGCGGCCATTTCTTAAGCTTTTTGTGTTTCAAGTTTTTACGCCCTTTCGCAAAGTTTTCCGAGAGGCTTGCCCCATTTCTGAGCCAAGCCCCTTGGAAAACCTGCTCCGTCCAAAGCGGAAGCGGAGCAGATTTTAACGATTAGCTAAGTGAAATTAAAGAAATAAGTATAAATTATTCCTCAATCTTTCTCTTCTTCATATAAACGATGAGCATGATACCAGCTACGAGTACTACGCCTGCACCAGCAACTGTGAAGATGATTGTACCCATTCCACCTGTGCCTGGGAGTGTCTGACCCTTGATATTAACGACTGTTGCTGTACCATATGTATTATCACCAGACGCAGTAGCATTTTCGAAAGAATATGTGCCATTAAACTTAGTATCACCATTAGCTGTAATTGTAATAGTTACAGGTTCAGCAGTCTTATATCCATCTGGTGTAGAAGTCTCTTTAAGAACATATACACCAGCAGCAAGACCCTTAAATTCTACTGTATTATTATCTTCTGTTGTAGAAGCAGTAGCAATAACATCTGTACCATTAGCAGCATAGAGTGTAAAACCTGCTACAGGATATTTGTTTGTAGGTGTTTTGGTAAAGTCTGAGAATGTTTTGTTTACTACAAGCTTTGTTGTAAATACTTTACCATCATCTGGAATTTCCTTAGAAGTACCACCCTCATAGTAGTTATTATCAAACTTCAATGTAGCTTTGTTAGGGTTACCAGCTGTACCTACAACTGCATTCTTATTAACTGTAGCATCATAAGTAACTACAACATCTTTTGTTTTATTAGTAAGAACAAAAGCATTTGCAAATGAAATCTTAAATCCATTACTACCCTCAGCAGCTACAGTAAAATCTGTTGTTGCGGTACCACCAACAGTAACAACAAAATCGTCTTTATCAAGACCAGCGCTACCTTTGTCTACAAGAGTTAAGCCAGCTGATGGAATATCAGTAATAGAATATTCTGTCATATTTTCTGCTTTTATTGTTTCTGCATAGTTAGGGAATTTTGTTGAAAGCTTATAAGAAACAGTTGAACCTATGCTTACTTGTGCTGTGTCCTTATCAGTTCCAACAGTACCACCTGTTGAACCTGTACCAGTAGCGCTTGCAGTTACACTTTCGATAGTCTTATTAAATGTAATTTCAGATGTCTTAGCATTAACTGTACCTATAGGTGTATCGCTACGAACTGAAAGAAGGATAGGTGCACCTGTCATCTGTGAACCAGATGTAAGAATCAAGTAGTAACCTGGAGCAAGGCTTGCTTTTTCGCCACCAGCTACAGTTGCAAGTGGAGTTGTAGGATTTGTACTAGTAGTATCAACCTTAGCAGCTAATGCATCAGCTAAGTCTTTCTTAGCAGCAGCATCAGAACTATCTACAGCAGCAATTTTATCAATAGTCTCATAACCTGCAACATCAGTAAATGGTGCTACTAATGTGTAATCATAAGCTGTACCACCAGCAGCAACAGTAGCAGTTGCAACCTGATAAATTTTATAAGTTAGATTTGTAACATTAGAATTAAAAGTGATTTCTTGTGTGTCGGTTGTAACCGCAGCAGCAAAAGCAGTCATTGGTACCATAGAAGCTGCGAGAACAGCAGCAACGGCAGCGGCGGTCATTCCTTTGAAGATTTTCTTAGCTTTCATAATTTTTTACCTCCATATCGGATAATATTATTTTGTGCGATTTTACTCTTTTTAGTTGCTTGCTGTCCGCTTCGCACTCAGAAGATAGCTTGCAACATATTCTTTGGAGGATTATCGCACCTCCTTTGACGACTTGCCTATATGCACAAAGGCATATTTTTTATTTAATAGCAACAAACCACCTGCTAATGCTATGGCTATTGCTCCAAATAAAACGAAGTTAAATTCGTTAGGGCTTCCACCCTCACCACCAGTTTCTGGCATACTGATGTCTTGAACTATACGAGTATTATTTACTATCAAACCAGTAGTAATATTGGAAGAAGTCATAGTAGTATATTCAACTTTATAAGTTACATTACCACTTGCAGCGGTGATAGTAGTCGTATTGTCATTATCAATAGGGTTACCCGCCTTGTCTAATTCTCTTATAGCATATTGCCATTGGAAGCCATTATCATCATATGTTTCAAGCTTAGTAATTGTCTTTTCCCAGCTGGAATCTAATGTAAAACTTTCATAGTTAGGAACTTTACTCCAAGAACTATCAGTTGAACGACGAAGCAAGCAGAATCTTACTGCATTAGCAGTAGGAATATATTTATCTCTATCAGCTTCATCTACATTAAACCAATTTTTACTAATTTTAAGGTCCATTGTAGCTATTTGAGTATTATAGAAAGTATATGAATACTCAGTTTCTTTAGCAACAACTGTTCCTGTTACTGAATGAGTAGCTGTTCCATTAACTGTATTTTGGCTGATAGTTACATCTTTACCGCCAGTTGTAACTTTTTTAAGCACTGCGCCATCAGAGTTTTCATCAACCTCGTGGATAATATATTCTGTGCCTACTGGAATACCTGTGATTGTCTTGCTCTCACCAACTCCAAGCTCAATAACATTAGATACTATAGAATTAGCACCCTCCAAGCCAGAACCGCCGACATTCTTAAACTCAACATAGAATTTATATTTACCTACTAAGTTTACATTACCAACCTTATCTTTGGTAATCTTGATGCTTCCGACATTTACTTTATTATTGAATTGAACCTTTAACTTTGTGCTTTGATTTGTTCCGTCCGGGTTAGTATACGAACGGAAAACCATAGTATCTGCATCCGGCTTAGTACCTGTATAGTTAGCTGATGGGGAACTACTGTCTGGCTTTTCTGTTCTTCCGTCATTTACGGCTGTGCCAGTAACATTTTTCAGATTCGAGATACTGCCGTTGGTTACTGTACTTCCACTTGCCATACTTGTTACAGCAGAGCCATCTTCGTAAACAGTATATGTAGTCGTATAGAGTTTCTTCTGAGATGCACTAAGATTTTCTTTTAATGAAATATAACTTCCTCTACGGAACTGGTCATAGAAAGTAACTAATTGCTTATTCTTTAAGTAGAAATTACCACTTTCATCAACTAAATCAAGTGTACCCTTTGAAGATGAAGAGCTACTATCCTTTTTATAATACTGTGCATTTTTTGTATTTTCGAGATTTCCACTTGTAGCTGAACCATAGTCAGGAATGTTTTCTTGAGCAGTAGTAAAGCCTGTACCTATGGAAGTAGCATCATTTTTAAAGATGAAATCATCAAGGTAAACATTGCACTCAATATTATACTGAAAACTTATAGTGCTAATTTTAGTCTTATCAAAACCACTTTCCGCAGTAAGCTTATCTAAGATTACAGTTACTTTTGACCAAGCATTACCACTAAGAACAGTATCCTTAACCTTATTAGCATCTAAGAAACCATAAAGCTTTTTGCCGTTTACATCAGTTAATTGAATATACATATTATTTAACGATGCAATATCATTGGCAATATAGGCTTTAAAGTTAAGATAAGTCATTTCGCTTATATCTTTCGATTGACTATCATCAGCACTTAAATTACCTAATCTTACTTGTGTATATTCATTATTTTCATTTGAGTAATTAGCAAACCAATGTACAACATTATCTTGTCCATTATAGCTAGCTACTTTTTCAAATATATTACCTTCAGATGTTACAAATAAATTACCCGTGAAATTCTCAGCGAAGTTAAGCGTTGTCAATCCTGTGCTACCATTAGCAGCTTTTGTGCCAAAGTGTGTTACACGATTCTGAATGAGGAACTCAAAGTTTTCGTTTTCATCAAAGAGATTAGAGAACATTGTGTTAACATCACTCTTATCAACAGTTTTCTCAACTTCAAGTTCACTGCTGTCAGGGAAGTTAAATGCAACCTTCATATTTGATTCCCACATACCACGTTCCATATAGTACATAGTAAGTGTATGTTCAGCAGAATTATCACCATCGAGAGTGAACTCTTTCTGCTGATAGAAATCATATGTTTTATTTTCCGTGCCAGACTCACCATCAGCATGATATGTTATTGACCTTACTGAAGAGCCTCCCGATACATCAGAGTTATTAGCTGATTTTTTAACCCTGCTTACATAAGATTTTTTATTAGCAAAGTCTAACATACCTGTAACCTGACCATGGTCACCACCAACATCAAGTGCAAGCTTTCCGTCGATATAAACCCAAACATCATCATCACCAGAGAACAGGAATTTAATATCTACTTTGTCTCCACTACTATTGAGTACTTTTCCATCATCTGTAAGACGGAATTTAAACTCAAGCTTTGCTCCATAACCATAATTATATGTAGAACCATTATTGTTTTTCGCACTGTTATCACCATAGTTAAATGGGAACAAACCATATATGTTGGAAACACCATCACCGCCATCATATATACCACTACTATTTAAGTTTTTACTCCAATTTCTATTGCTATCTGAAGAATGATTTGCTAAATAGTAATTGTCGCTTGCGGTATCCTTTTGCATTGCAAGAGTTGTGCTTGCACTATCATACCACCAGTAATCAACTCCCTCACCAAAGACATCTTTCTTTGTAAATGGGAAAGCAACATTGTTATATACCTTACCTAATTTTGTGTTTTTGCTATTGTTTCCGTTTAGGAAATCCTCGTCAAAATAAGGTGAAGCTGCTTTGCCGTCATGCGTTTTCAGAACACCGTTATCCAAACTACTATTAACGATACCCTGTGTTGCATACATATAATATCCATCTGACCCTATCTTTACCGTACCATCTGAATTTACATTAGAGTTATTATTTGAAATAAAAGTATTATACTTGCTCCAACCATATAAATCCATAGTATCAGCTATCGCTCCAAAAGGAAAACCCCAGTCACTATGTGTTGGCTGAAAATGACCTGTATAAATTGCGTCGTTGACACTTACACCTTTATTTTTATAATAATCACTAAGAGCTTGGTCGAACTGTCTGAAATTTACCCAGTTTCTATGAGACGCTCCACTTTGCAATCCTGATTCACCATTATAATCATCACGGTTGCTACCGTTCAACTCAAAATCTGTATAGTAATCATAGAAAGTAGAATTTACATAATTTACTTCAGTACTTCCGTAATTGCTCTTTTCGCTACTAAAGCTTGATGCTTTAATATCTACTACCGGGTTATTTTTGCCTGATTCTGCATCACGAATGGTATAAACCTTATCCCAGTAGCCTGAACGCATACTATTATCATAAATACATTTATCACTTGAATCGGCATAGAAGCAAGTCTTATTTGTATTTTTAGGTAAATCTAAATCTTCTGTTTTACTTGCATTAGCTTTAGCATTAGGCCATGTGCCTTCATTAGTACTACTATAAAAAATCACCTTACTATATTTTTCAACATCTTGCTTACTGATATTTACAAAATAGACATCAGACCATGTATTAGAATCAACTGTCTTTGAAGATAATTTTGTCATTTCATAATTAACTGTTGAATTATCTGTTGCTCCAAACAGATGAGCAAACATCTTTGCATTACTATCTTGTATAGGCATTGTAGCATTATTACCCGTTGAACCTAAATATGATAGCTTTGAAAGGGTTGCATCAAAATATAAATCCAAGCCATCACTATTGCTATAAACACCAGAAATACTTGCTATACTTCCATTAATACTCAACTTGTTTTTAGATAAATCGCTCCAAAGGAAATTATATCTCATATTATTATATGTAACGCTTATAATATCCTGCTGTGTTGCGGAAGTATTTATTATATAGCTGTAAGTACTATCATCATCTGAATCTTTTGTAAAAGTTTCATTAGAATCTTTTATTGTAATAGTTGGTACAACACCAGAAGTTGTATCAAAAAAGAATTTATCAAGATAAAGTTTATTGTTATTTATAGAATTACTTGCTGTTGATGGCTCAGCTCCCCAATAAGAAATCACCGAGTTATTAGAAAGATTTTCTGTTGCACCATAGTAGAATGTATTACAGGTATTTTCATCATAACTTATCGGTGTAACACCACTGCTGCTTGCATTAAAGAGATTATATTTTCCAAGAGAAGTATCACCATTTTTAAATTCTACTGTTGTATAAGGTTTGTCATTTATATCATTAGGAATTGTTATTTGATTATTTGTAAGACTTGAACTTGTTTCTGTAACTTCAGCTCCGGTAAATATAGCAGTTATATTTCCTGCAAGTTTACCTGTCATATCCTTGAAGTTTATTGTTTTGCCTTCTAAGCTTTTTGAAATCGGCGTATCTGAAACACTAATTGAATATACTGTTTTACTGTCTATTATAGCTGTAGAACTTCCGTCCCAGTAAAAATATTTGGCACCCGCATCACTTAAATTGATTGATGTCATAGTAGTTCTTCTATAATCTTGAGCTTTAATATCGTTCCAATTATCAAAGCAACTGAACCCAAAGATATGTCCAATATTTCCCCAACCGCTCTTATCCCAACGAATTATATCTGTACCAGAAATTTTTTCACCTTTCTGTAAAGTACCCCAAGTATCAACAAACATATAGACATTATTATTCCATTCATCAGAAAAGTTTGATATATCCAAATAGACATATTTCGATTCTAAAGTTATGCTTGCCGCATCAGCTTTTTTTCCGCTGAAAAGATTCATAGGAAAAATGCCTATGAGTATCATTAAGGCACATAATATTGCCACACTTGATGTTAGTTTTCGTTTAGATGTTATTATCATAAAGCATAAACCTCCATAAATCTTTTTGCATCTCATAATGGAATGTAGCCTACTGTTTACATGAATTTTCTTAATCTTTTTTCGATTATAGCATTTTATGCAAAATCGTCAACATTTAGGTAAAAAAAGTCATTATTTTACAATTATTTCTTATAATAATATGTATATTAGGGCAAATATAAGCATTTTAGTTTTTTACACTATTGTGCAAGTTTGGCTATTATGATACGAGTATCAATTTTTAAAACAACAAATAATGAAAAATTATACAATAAATGCAAAAATTGTACTCTCCTTTTAAAACAAAAATTCTCTCGAAAGCTCTCGAGAGAATTTATTTATGCTTAACCAAGGTATGGTGGAGATAAGCGGGATCGAACCGCTGACCTCTTGAATGCCATTCAAGCGCTCTCCCAGCTGAGCTATACCCCCATGTTGCCAGAAACCCTTGATTTTGCTGGATTTCTGAGCTATTCAATTTTTTGACTTTACTCTCCGTTGCGGGGGAGCACACCCGGTTGCTTGCGCTCCCAGCTGAGCTATACCCCCAGATAAGAGAGATTGTGATGTTTAATTTTTATGTTCCCTGTACGGGGGTTGTTTACCGCTTCAACCGGGCTCCCAGCTGAGCTATACCCCCAAGCCGTTCGTTCCGGTCTTGCGCTCGGAACAGTGGATAGTATAGCAGAAAAAGGCGGGGGTTGTCAACAGAAAAATGAAAAATTTTTTGGATTTTTTGAAAGGGCTCATTGGATGGCCCGGAGCGGATGGATGACAAACGAAGACGGACATGCTATAATACCAATCGAATTGCTGCGATCAAAAGGAGAACATCCATGGAAAACTACTTTCAGATGTGCCTGACGGACGATCAGATCCGTGCCATCAGTTCCATTGGCCTTGCCCATATGGGAGACGCTGTATTTGAGATCCTGGTGCGGACGTGGCTGTGCGCCCATGGGAAGGCCACGGGAAAGGGCCTTCACCAGGCCACCATCCGTCTGGTGTGCGCGGAATCCCAGGCGGAAAAGGCCAAGCGGATCCTGCCGGTTTTGACGGAGGAGGAGCTGGACGTTTTCCGGCGGGGGCGCAACGCCCAGGTCCACACGGTGCCGGGACACGCCACCCGGGCTCAGTACGGCGAGGCCACGGCGCTGGAGGCGCTGATGGGCTGGCTGTGGCTCAAGGGCCGGTCGGAGCGGGCCAACGAGCTGTTTTGCATCATGATGGAGGAGGATACCCATGCCGTTTGACGCCGTTTGCCTGCAGGCTGTGCTCCAGGAGC
>ERZ894180.636-NODE-636-length-27203-cov-12.042987_pt1 | contig 27203 bp, 26 predicted proteins | sample MGYA00380278_ERZ894180 | MGnify/ENA primary metagenome ERZ894180 (study PRJEB32331, sample SAMN06328450) | human gut metagenome | biome: human gut microbiome; feature: stool | host: Homo sapiens | collected 2013-02-24 ...
GAATATATTATATAAAATAAAATAAAAATTATTGTCAAAAAGAAGTAAATTAACGCAAACATCCAAGGCACATCAAATAATTCAATCACCATTAGTCCAAGTCCAATAATAAACGAATAGCCAATATATCCGGTAATTAAGTTAGTTGAAAAATTATGCTCTTTACGAATAGAAAAACCAAATAAATAAGATAATGCAATCATCCAAATTAAAAACAATAATCCACTAATATAATCCCACATTATTGTTCACCTTTATTACGTTTTTGATATTCATTAATGCTTAGTTTTTGTATTAATTCTTTTTGTTTTTCTTTCAACTTAGAAATCTGTGCATTTTGATTGAACAACATAATATATAAAAAGAAAATAAACAAACAAAAAATAAAATTACTTGGAGACATAAAGCCGAGTTCATTTGATATCCAAGTTGGAATTTGAGGAAAAATACTAATAATCAATAATAAAATTGCCCATAAAATCCATACAATTGCATCATCGATATCTAATCCATGTTTCTGTATTTTCTTTATAACAAATAGAAAAGTGATAGCACTCGCAATTATAAAAAAGTATCGTAATTCCATATTTATTTCACCTTTCTAAATGGTTGAATCAAAAAGATTGACACCATCATACGACTCATATACTTAATTGTATTTACTAAATTCAAATAGGATTCTCCAAATTCTCTATCGCTCATTTGAACTTGTATTTCTTTGATTTTCCTTTGTTTTCGCAACATATAAACCAAAGTATCTGGTTCAGGTGGATTATTCATTTCATTTGCATAATCGAGAATGCAATCCCTATCATAAGCCCTAAAACCACTTGTTGGATCCGTAATTGTTTTACCAGTCACTAATTTAATTGCACCTGCAATTAATCGACTTCCAATCATACGAGCAGTAAAAGGTTTCTTCTCATCCACAAAACGAGAACCAATCACAATATTATTTCCTTTTTCTATTTCTTTAACTAATGGTGCAATATATTTAGCTGAATGTTGACCATCCCCATCAAATTGAATGACAATATCATAATTTTCTTTTATTGCCAATTTAAATCCAGTTTGAACAGCACCGAACAATCCTAAATTACAAAACCCATCTATATAGTTGAAATCATTCTTTTTTAACACTTCCAAAGTATTGTCTTTAGAACCATCATTTACAACAACATAATCCACTTCTGGTGCGTTCACTTCTAGATCATGTACCGTTTTTTCAATATTTAAAGCTTCATTATACGCAGGTATAACAACTAAAGTTTTCATATCTATCTACTCCTAAATCCTTAACCATTATAATTTATCTTAATAATTTTTTCAATTTTTTAAAAAAGGACCAAATTAATGGTCCTGGTATATCTGTATTTAAAATACACAATCTTTTAATCGAGTGTAAATGGAGCCGATTTCAAGTTCCAATTTTTATTGTAATATGGATCTCCCTTTTTTAAAATTTCTGGCCATTTGGCTTGAAATTTTTTTACCTCTGATTCGAAACGAGCTTGTTTTTCTGGTGTATCTTCATACCCTCTAGATTTAGATTCATAATGATGCCATAAAGCAAAGGCATTATAAACAATTAAATAATCCTTATCACGAATTTTTAAGCATAAATCAATGTCGTTACATGCAACTACGAACTGCTCATCAAATCCATTCACTTCTTCAAACACACTCTTTTTCACCATCAAACATGCCGCTGTACATGCAGAATAATTACAATTAACTCGTGGTCTCATCAAGAAACCTGGATCATCTCTATCGATTCCATTAAACACATGTGCTGCATATCCATTAAATCCAACAACAACTCCAGCATGTTGAATCGTATCGTCTTCATACAGTAACTTAGCACCTACAGCACCTACTTCTTTACGCATACAACATCCTAACATCTCTGCAATTGCAGTTAGCTCAATAACTTCCGTATCGTTATTTAAAAACAATACATATTCACCTTTTGTATATTTCACACCAAAATTGTTAATTTTAGAATAATTAAAGGTACCTTCATACGTAACGATAGTAACATTATCGTGTTCTTGTTTTAATTGTTCATAATATTCAAAGATACCTTTTTCAGTACTATTGTTTTCAACAATCACAATTTCAAAATTCTTATATGAATTAACATTGTATAAAGAATCGATACAAGTTTTTAATGTATCTTTTTGATTGTAATTCGGAATCAAAATAGAAACTAAAGGATTTGGCTCTGTACTATAAATCGTATGATAAAAGCCATAATATGGTTTTGGCAACAATTCAACTTTAGCTCCTTTTAATCCAATACGTTTATAATGTGATTCAATGGCTTTTTGACCGGCTGTATAACAATACAATTTACTTTCTGGATCCATTGCGGTTGATTGAGGATGCATGCGCCAGTGATATAAAACGCGTGGAATATGATAAACTCCATTTGCTTTTTCAATACATCTAAAAATATAGTCATAATCCTGGCTACCATCGTATTCACTTCTATAACCACCCACTTGTTCATAAATGCGTCGATTTACAAAGAAGATATGAGTAATGTAGTTATGTGAACGCATCAAATCTTCACTGTAATCAGGCTTTAGATTTGGCTCAATAAACACTTTATATTGGTCATTTAATTTATCTTCATCTGTATAAAGTGTGTCATATCTAAAGTTTTGTAAAGCTTTCACAACCTCATAAAAACAATCTAATTCCAAAACATCATCATGATCGTATACTGCTAGATAATCACCATCTGCCATTTCCATAGCCTTATTTGTATTACCTGAAATACCATAGTTTTGATCTAATCTTTTGAATTTGATTTTATCACCATAATTCGCATAATGTGCTTTAATATATTTTTCCACATCATCTGTAGTACTTCCATCCGCAATGCAAAGTTCCCAATTTGAATAACTTTGGTTTACTACAGTATCAATCATTTCTTTTAAATACTCTTCTTTAGTATTAAACGTAGCCACTGCAATACTAATTTTAGGTGAATATTCAAATTGTACTTTAGCTTGTTTTGCCAGCTCTTCAGCTGTAACTCTTTGCTTCAAGAACCAATTTTGATATTCATCTACATTTACACCCTGTTTAAATCGTTGAATAAATTTCTTAACACCATTTTTACGTAAATAATCTATGGCATTGTGTATACTTCTTTTATTCAAATGTTTAACATAAGATTTAATCAATCCTCGAGTAGTATTGCTACTTTCATCAATTGTTGCTTTTTGTGAATCATTCTCAGATTTAAATCGAAGATAATATTTCTTTTCAGGATCTCCTTCAAATCTAATTTGAAAACCACAATTTTTATTATCAGGTTTTACTAAATGATATTGTACCAAGTCTGTTCTTGCAAAAGAACGTATTTTGTATTCAATAGAATTTTCATTTTCATCCAAAATATCAATACTTACGGGCTTCCCATTTTCTGAGTATACCCATCCTTGAACAGTAATTATACCTTTATCAAAATCTTTCGCTATACTATCAAGATTAAATTCAATTTCTTCTGTATTTCTAACTTTTTGAATTTTTTTCTTATTCACTAATAATAATTGCTCTTTATTCAATTCATCTTTTACATTCAATTCAAATGAATCAACATCTACATCTGTACAGTCAACTTTAATTCGAAAGCCAACTATATCTGATTTTAAGTCTACTTTTCTATCTTTGTATACATCTTGACGATGCACTTTAGCTACATCTATAGATACATTTTGATTATTCAATTTAGCTGAATATGTAACAGGCTTATCTTCTTTAGAATAACACCAGCCAGTTACCGCTATATATTTTGCATAATCAAGATCCTTATATATAACTCTATCTATTGTGTAAAAAAAATTCTTTTCCATATTGCCTCCACAAAACACTCCTATCATAACACAAACAATGACAATGTGCCTAATCTATTTGTTTATAAACACTTTAAAAGTAACTATAATATCCATCAGCCTTCCCTTAAATGTTTTAAAATACTTATAGTATGGATTCAAATTCTGAATTATCAATTGAATAACTTTTCCATTTTCTATATACATGATATGCTTATTAAAGAATTCCCTATAATTCGTATAAGTAGGATAGTTTAAACCTAATTCATTATCTAATTCTTCCAACTTATTTAACGTCTCAATACAATTCTTTGCGGTATTCGTTCTAGCAGCAACTGTATTGGTACTCACCAAATGATCCATGCCTTTCAAATTCACATTTCCTTTTAAGCCAATCGTATTTTTACTATGTATACGATATTGAAATAAGGGAATATTTAAAAAATACATTCCATTCTGCTCACTAGCCAATATATTAATCAACCAATCATGGTGGAAATCAACAGAAAAACATCTTTGGAATTTTTCATTCACTTGTTTACGAAGACATAATGCACACCCTTGAAAACTATTTTCTACAATTAATCTTTCAAATGGCACCTTTACTAATGCATTAGTTTTCACTTTGCATTTATACATGTTTTTGTTTGAAAACTTTGGATTAATATCTATATGTATGGGATTATTATTTTCATCAATTAAATCATATGTACTCGCCAATACTTTAATATTTTTATCTTCATTCATTATTTGCGTCATTACTTCAACTTTATTTTCTAACCAAATATCATCTTGATCGCACAAGAAAATAAAATCTGCATCACAAAATGAAAGTACCCTTTTAAAATTCAATTTATATCCCAAATTATTATTGTTTTGAATAAGTCGAATATCGATATTTTTATATTCTTTTTGAATATCCTTAATGATCTGAACAGTATTATCCCTCGAATTATCATCACAAATCACGATTTCATCAACCGGTATTGTTTGATTCAATATAGATAAAAGCTGTTCTTTAATAAATTCTTGACCATTATACGTGGCGATTGCGACTGAAATCATAAAAACCTCCAAAAAAAAGGTATTTTAAAAATACCTTTACAATTCTTCTGCAAATCCTTTTTCTAATTTTTTGAAAACGGCATAGCCAATCACTAAAATAACCAAAGCCAATAAGGCAACAGCACCTAATGGTTTTAATGGCGGCCATACATGATACATAAAAATATCACGATATGATGTAACTAATATTGTCAATGGATTCATACGAATGATTTGACCTAAAACACCAGCTCCATCTAATAAAGATAAATCATAGATAACAGGAGTGGCATACATTCCCATGGTTAGTAAAAAGGATACAATATACTCTAAGTCTTGAATATAGGCATTTAATGAACTTAACAATAAAATAATACCTAAAATCAAAAAAGATTGAATCAATGCAACTACAGGAAGCATTAGAATTTGAATAGAAATTCCATACCCAAATGCGAAACAGAAAATAAATATAATGATACAAGAAATAAAGAAATTGACTAATCCACTTAAGACTTGCGAAATCAATAAGATTTCTCTAGGAAAATACACCTTTTTAATAATTCCCGCATTCGCCTTAATCGAAGTCGTTCCTGTGCTTACAGTTGTTAAAAAGAATGTCCAAGGAATCAAACCTGTAATCAAATAGACTAAATAGTTATCTCCCCCTGCTCCTCGCATTAGATAGGGGAACACGATCCAATATACAACCACTTGTAACAAGGGATTAATAAATGACCAAAGAATACCTAGAAAAGAGCCTTTATATTTTCCACGAATATCTTTTTTTACATTTGTCTTCAATAATTCACGATAATCATAAATATCTTTAAATATATGCATCTTTTCACCACCTCTACTCTAAAGTAAACTGTATACTTTTATCGGCCAAAATATTTCCATCCGGTTCTGAACATTGAATATCAATCTTATGATTCCCTAAATCTAAATCATTTAAATCTAAATTTACCTGCCAACCAATTGCATCCGGATCCATGTCACCCGCATATGCTTCTTGATAGGCTTCAAAAACATCCTGACGATTCTTTCGCTTAATTCCACTGATTTCATTACCATCTAAGAAAAACTTAAATACAGCTTGATCATGATCACTGATTTGCCAACCTTGACTTACTAACGTTCCCTTATCCTTTTGAATTGTCGCAAAATCCTTTGGTGCATCAATAAAGACAGCAGCCTTAAATTTATGCTTTCCTTCTGCAATAGCCTTTTTCTTTTCTTCCTTATGATCAATGGCTACCTGCTTTAAATATTCATCAATAACATAAATTGGATCACCATCTAAGCGAAGCTCTCCTTTATAAATCCAAACTGCACGATCACATATATCTTTTACAACATCTAAACTATGTGTAACAATCACAATCGTTTTATCTGACTCTTTTAGTTCTTTTAATTTACGATAACACTTTTCTTGGAAGTGTTGATCTCCAACCGCTAAAATTTCATCAATCAACAAGATTTCAGCATCTACATTAATCGCAACAGAAAAAGCCAATCGCATGTACATACCTGAAGAATAAGTACGAACGGGATGATCAATAAATTCGCCTAGTTCACTAAAATCAATGATATCTTGAATTCGTTCATCAATTTCTTTTCTTGTTAAACCAAAAATAGAAGCATTAAAATAAATGTTTTCTCTTCCCGTAAAATCTTGGTGAAAACCAGCACCTAACTCTAATAAAGAAGTTAATTTTCCATTTGTTTCAACAGTACCTTTATTAGGAAAAATAATCTTAGTCATTAATTTTAATAAAGTAGATTTTCCAGAACCATTTGTACCAATCAATGCTACTGTTTCACCTTTTTTAATATCCATATTAATATTCTTTAAAACTTCATGAATTTCAACATGACTCGTTTTCCAAAATAATAATTTATCTTTTAAAGTATGAGCTTTATCATAATCAACCTTAAATTGTTTATACATATTTCGTACTTCAATCGCATTTTGTGAATCCATTTCAACACCTCAATTCAATTCATTTTAACACACTTGTATACTGTAAACAATATTATACTACATACCTAACACAACACTCATTATTTTAAACAATAAACCAAGTCCATAATTCTTCCACGTATTGTTTTTAATTTTCTATAATAAGCATATTTATTTTGAAAGAATAATTTAAACAGTTTTTTATTTCTTAGATATTCAATATGATTATTCATAAATGATTCAATCTTTAAATAATCAACCTTATTACGCAAATAATAATCCCTACAATTTATTTTTAAAATATCCAAAACATATAATGCATCTCTTGCCTTTTGATATCTTTCTTCAAATTGGTAAGCACGCTTTACATGTGTAGATGCACCTTGATTTAATGTAGAAACACCAATTGAATTTTGACTATGAATACGATATTCAAAGAGTGGTTTATTCAAAAAATACATACCGCCATCCAATGATCCATATAGACTAATAATCCAATCATGTGGAATTCGTTCATCAAAATGCTTCACAAAAAAATCTTTTGTTTTCTTATCAATGACAAGTGCACAACCCTGAAAATAATTTCCATAAATAAATTCATCCGTTTTTACTTGCACTACATCATCTTGTTTAACTTGTCTATTATATAAATTATGATTTGAATATCCTTTTTTATCTTTAGAAATAATCAAATTATCATTTTCATCTATATATTCAAATGAACTAGCAAGTACATGAATGTTGCTATTCTTTTCCATGATAGACATCATTTCTTTGACTTTATCTTTTTTCCATATATCATCTTGATCACATAAAAAAATGTAGTCACCTTTACATTTTTCCATTGCTTTTTTGAAATTTAACTTATATCCCAAATTTATCTTATTTTGAATGATATGGACATTGTACTTTTTCATAAGCTCAACCGTATTATCCGTTGAACAATCATCACAAATTATGATTTCATCAACCGATAAACTCTGATTTAATATTGATTTAATTTGTTTTTCAATGTATTTTTCTCCATTAAATGTAGTCATTGCGACAGAAATCATAATTTCACCACCTAATTATATAATGTCTTCAAAATAATATAGTTTTCAATATAAATGATTTTTTTATACACTCTCATAATCCACAATAAAAACGGACTTAAATCATAATAATCTTTAAAATATACATAAAAACTATCTAAAGTGATCTTTCTTTTTTTTACTTCGGATTGAAAAGATTTATTAATGCTTGCTGAATGATTATGAATATATGTAGTATCAATCAATAATTTCGTTTTTAACCCGTTATCTTTAAAGTATTTACCAATACAAGATTCTTCAAAAAATAAGAATATATTTTCGTCATATAATGTTTCAGGAAGAATATCCGTTCTTATCATAAAGAAGCAGCCTTGAACACAATCAACCTCGACAATACCGTGACTTAAATATTCCTTAGGATACCACATAGGACGTAATTTTTTATTTAAAATTTTCGAAGAAAACAAGAAATAATCTCTAACTGTAGGAACTTTCCAAGCTTCAGGCTGTTGTCTTTTTCCATCAGGCTGTAAAGTTAAAGGAGCCACAATTGCTGTATCTTTATCAAATGAAGATACTAAGTTAGAAATAACATGTTCTTCGAAAATCACATCCGGATTTGCTATCATTATATAGTCCACTTTATCTTTTAAATAGTCAATTCCAACATTGTTACCATATCCATATCCACCATTCTTTTCAGACTTTATAACATGGACTTTATTTGACTCTAACATTTTCAATTGAATATATGAATCGTCTGTAGAACAATTGTCAATAACCACAATCAAATCTATTGAATCCATTATTTTTACTCTTTGAACAAATTCAACCGTAGTTTTTGCATCATTATAATTTAAGACAACACACCCAATCATTGATTTTCTCCAAAGAAATGATCTTCTAACATTAAACACCAACAATGATAAATTGGAAGATGTAATTCTTGAATCATATATGTTTCTGTTTCAGGTACTTTTACACATACATCAGAAACACTACTTAACTCACCACCTAAAGCTCCAGTTAATCCTAATACCTTAATACCTAAAGCTCTAGCTACTACAGTAGCACTCATAATATTTTGACTATTTCCCGAAGTAGATATACCTAAAAAAACGTCTCCTTTTTTACCAAAACCATATAATTGTTGAGCAAACACACCCAAACCATCTACATCATTGATATAAGCTGTTGTAAGTGCTTCATGTGCAACTAATGGAATAGCCATTAAAGGTCTTTCTAGATTTTTAGCTAAATTTTCTCCTCGAATAGGATCAATTTTAATTAATTTTTCTTTTAATTCATTAGGTACAGGACGTGGGGTTTTAAAACGTTTCATTAATTCACCTGCAATATGCTCTGCATCAGCTGCAGAACCACCGTTACCTGCTATTAACAATTTTCCACCATGTGCATAACAATCTTCCAACATCAAATATCCGTTAATAATATCTTGTCTACATTTTTCTAACATAGGATATCGCTTTATTAATAAATCTATATGTTTTTTTAATTGATCTTCTAACATGTCTACAATATCCTTTCTACAATATCATATAATGATTCTTCATCTGTTACTCGTGCTGTTTTACATCCTGCATTTTCACCAGCAAGAATGTCATTATCACTATCTCCTATCATCCAAGATTCCTCTAAATCTATGTTAAAATCTTTTGATGCTTGAAATAACATACCTGGTTTTGGCTTTCTACATTCACAATCAATTTTCAATTCAGGAATTTCACCCTCATACCCTTTATGCGGGTGATGCGGACAATAATAAATTCCATCTAGATAGGCTCCATCATTTCCTAATAACGTTTCCATTTTATTATGAATATTTTTTAGTTCATCAAAAGTTACTTCTCCTCTTGCGATAACAGGTTGATTTGTCACAACAATAGCTAAATACCCTGAATCATTAATTTTCTTAATAGCTTTTGATACATTTGGTAATAATTCAAATTGATCTATATCTCTTAAAAAGCCAACATATTTGTTGATTGTTCCATCTCGATCTAAAAATATAGCTTTCTGTTTATTTGATAAATTTTTAGATTGAACTCGACCTTCTTTAAAATCTTCACATACCGCATAATATCTTTCGGGTGTTCCCATATCTCTAACATATTCAGGACTATCATAACAATACATCTTTCCTGTACCAGCCAATGGTTTTAATAGTTGTCTATCCAAATCAACCTTCTTAGTTTCAATTACTTGATTTAATATTTCTTTGTTGATTACATGTAAACCGGCATTTACACGGTTCTGATAATACTTAGGTCTTTCATCTTCTTTGGCTAACCACTTTTCTACTTGATGTTTCGAATTTGAAATAATCAAACCACTATCATAAGGATGATTATTAGGATGTGTAAATAAACTTACCAAACCTTTATGACTCTTATGAAATGCAACAAAACGATTGAAATCTACATCAAACATCGCATCTGCATTTAATAATAAAAAGTCATCTGATAATTTATCTTTGATTTGAAATAAAGCTCCTGCATTCCCTAATGGTTCTTTTTCAAAATAGTAATCTATATGAACACCAAACTTGGATCCATCTTGAAAGTAATCCATAATAATATTTCCTAAATGAGATACAGTTAAAATGATATCTGTAAAACCTTGCTTTCTTAAACATTCAATTTCATGTTCAAGCACAGGTTTACCTTCAATTAAAATCATTGGTTTTGGAATATCGGATGCAACGCTTGAAATGCGAGTCCCTTTCCCTCCTGCCATTATAACAACTTTCATCATTTGTCCTCCAAAGGCGAGTAATCTTCTGGTCCATAATATATAACTTGGGTACCACCATCTTCAAATTTAAAAGGAATATACAATAAGTCTTTCATGGCTTCTTTTACAAGCATCTGTTTTTCAGGTTGTACATAGAAAACTAAAAATCCGCCGCCACCAGCTCCAAGCAATTTTCCTCCTAGTGCTCCGGCTGTAATCCCTTTATCGTATAAATTATCGATATTATTTGTCGAAACAGATTTTCCTGTTTGTCTCTTTAATTTCCAAGTTGCATCTAACAATCTACCAAAATCATCTAAGTCCTTTGACTGATCCGTCAATATGCTTTCTGCTTCATCCACTAAAGTAAGCATTTGTTTTAACTGCTTAGTCTTACTTTCATCATCCAAATGATTTGCTTTTTGAATGTCACTTGAAAAACGTGTAAAGCCGGTAAAAAACATCATTAAATTATCATTTAATCGTTTCTTTCTTTCAGGTGAAATAATAATAGGATGTACAGAATAACCATCCGCATTAAAATCAATGCGATTAAAACCACCAAAACTTGCCGCAATTTGATCTTGCCAGCCACCAGCTTCATCGCATAATACTCTTTCTAAGTAAATGGCTTCATCTGCCAATTGTTTTTTTGATGCATATTTACCTTTTAATGCATAAAAAGCATTTAACATTCCTACCGCAAAAGAACTTGAAGTACCCAATCCACTTCTAGCTGGCAAATCCGCTTCATATGTCAATCGAATTTCATGCATATCTAACATCTTCATCGCATTACGAATGGCAGGATGTTCAATCGCATCAATATCCGTTACTCTTTCTGTCTTTGAATAACTTAATTCAGTTGAATAATCAAAAAATCTAGGTAAATGTCTAACATTGACGTAACAATATTTATCAAAAGTAGTAGATAATACAGATCCACCATTTTCTTTAAAGAAAGATTCCATATCTGTACCACCACCAAAGAAAGACATTCTAAATGGTGTCTTTGTGATTATCATTTTCTCACCTCATATAATCGATCAAATAATTCGACCGTTTTATTCCAACTAAAATATTTTTTTACAAAATCTTTACTCTCAATTGATTTAGATTCAATTTTATTTGAATCATCAATCAATTCTAAAATTTCATTTTTGATTTGGTCATCTGTATTAGCAAGAATCAATGTGTTTCCATCTTCATCAATACCTTCAGCACCAATATCAGTTGTGATAACAGGTAACCCAAGTCCACATGCCAATAATACTTTTAGCTTAATTCCTGCTCCCAATGTTAATGGGAATACCGCAATTTCATTCTTTAATATTTCATCCTCAATATTCTCAACAAAACCAGTAATATGAATATTCTGACATTCTTCTTTTTGGAGCTCCTCATTAGGATGTGCTCCAATAATTGTCAATCGAATATCATCTCTATTTAATGATTTCACAATATGAATAAGGCGCATGGCAGCCAAATGATTTTCTTCTCTTCCCATTTGTCCAATAAAACAAATTGATTTTTGAATTTTATTTACAACCTTATCTGAAATCTCATCAAAGTCAACACCATAATATGGATTCATCAATTCAACTTGATTCAATCCATAATATTCATGAAGCAATCGTTGATCTTTTGAGTTTACCGCAATAACATGATCTGCTTTTTGACAATACTCTTTTTCATATTTAGTTGCTAAATTTAATTGCCATTTCCAAAATAATTGTTTAAGCCCTTTTGAGTCCATTGACTTTCTATAAAAAGATTGTCTTGTCACATCATGTTCAACTATATTAAAAATTATATTCGGATACATTTTCTTAATCCAAACGTATTGAGCCATTGCCGTATATTCGCAATGAATCGCATCAATTTTCTTTTCTTCAATTATTTTAAGGAATTGCTGCTTAAATTCCTTTGAAGTTCGAGCTGAAAACATCAAAGGCTTATTTAAATGTAATAAACCTTCTCTTAATCGATCCTTATTCGATATATGGACAAAATAACTGCTATCCGTATTATATTCTTCTTTTACTATTTTCTCTTCTAAAGGCATTGTTATAAATGACAAAACATAAACATTATGTTTTTTTCTTAATGCTTCTACTTGTTTTCCCATGCAAACCCCTCCTGCATGATTTGTATGCAAGCTAGGAACATACGGAGAAATATGTAATATATTCATATATAACTTAACCTCCAATCAAAAAAAATGTGAATACTCACATTTTTATAAATCTAAAGCTTTATCTAACACTTCATAAAAACGCTTCTTCGTAAAATAAGTATTATACAGAGTTTGAATATTCTTTCTTCTTTGAAGTTGCACATCCATACTCTCCAAACAAATTTGACTTGCTATTTCTTTGATATTACCTTTATTTATATTAAATCCAATATCCCATTCTTCACAAAAATTCTTTGTATCTCCCTGAATTGTATTAATAATTGGTAAACCAGCACACATATAATCCAATGATTTCATAGTTAGTCCAACTACCACACTTGATTTCATTACATTGAATCCATAATTACATTGATCAAGTATTTCTTGTTTTTCTCTTTGATCATAAACCTCTTTATGATCTATAACATTGACACCAACTGCTAATACTTCTTGTATGAAAGCATCTTTATTTTCACCATTACCAATTATATGCAATGCACATTTCTTTAATATGCTACATTCTCTTAAGAATGCAGTAATCATTGAAATATCTATAATATTATTTATTGAACCCAAGTAACAAAATTGTAATTCATCCTCTTTTAAATCAGGACTCATTGGTAAACAATCACGATCTATAGACCAATATAGAACTTTACCACAACGCAAATATTGCTTAAATAAATCACATTCACAGAATATCACATCTCCACTTGATAAATACTTATCGCGCGTGTTTTTCCATATTTTAAAAGGCAACAGATCCTTATATTTTTCAATTGGCATCGATTCAGGCCATAAGTCAATAATGTCATATATAATTTTTACATCCCCATGTTCTTTTTTATATTTTGACATCTCTTTGACAAGTGAATTACACGGAATAATACAGTGTACTAAATCCGGTTGAATTTCACACAAAGCTTTCCTTGCCCCTTTCGCAAACTGTTTATGCGATAAAATTCGATCCAATGATAAATTTTTATGATATTCACGCACAGGTATGACTACATCCGTACTTGGATCATACACAGCTTTTTTTCTATGCGAAAAATTTGAAGTAACACTTTTAACTTCATACCCCCTAGAAGTATAGTATTTCTTCAATAATTGCACACGATCCAAACATGTATCAAACGCATACACCAATGCCACTACCATAGATTACTCTCCAATATAAATGAATTAAAGACCTTCTAACTATCCCCTAGTTATTATCTTTATTATGGATACTTCCTGTACCCCCTTCGACAACTCCATCATGTTTCAATACCGAAAAAATTGTCATTAAAAAACATTTTACATCAAATAAAAAACTTAAATTTTTACAATACTCGCCATCCAATTTAGCCTTGACATCAATCTCTAATTCATCACGACCATTGACCTGTGCCCAACCAGTAAGACCCGGCAATACATCATTAGCACCATATGCATCTCTTAATTCAATCAAATCATATTGATTCCATAAAGCAGGTCTAGGACCCACAATTGCCATTTCCCCCTTGAATATATTAAACAACTGTGGAAGCTCATCTAAAGACGTTTTTCTTAAAAACTTACCAACACTTGTAATATATTGATCTGGATTTTCCAATAAATGTGTTGGCATATCTTTAGGCGTATCAATACGCATTGTTCTAAACTTTAAAATATTAAAATAAGATTTGTGAATTCCCACACGCTTCTGTTTAAAAAAGATTGGCCCTGGAGAAGTCACTTTAATTAAAACCATTAATACAATTAAAAGTGGAGATAAAATTATGATTCCAGCTAAACTCAAAACAAAATCGATCGTTCGCTTACCATATTTCGAATACATAAATACACTCTCCTATAAATATAGGGACAAAATCCCCATATGGAATTATACCATACTCATTTCTATGAAACAAAAAAAGTTCAACAAAAGCTGAACTTAAGATGTAATATTCTCTTTATATAAAGCGCATTCATTAAATTATGTGATATTGTCAAAATGAATCCTTGATACAATTTCGAATTGAAATCAAAACCAAAATCATAGAAATTCCTAAAATCAAATGTCCAATTCCAGAAAGAACTGCACTTGAAACATCCAAACTAAGAACTTGTACTACACCACGAATAGTTAACAAAAATACAGTTAAAATCAATACAATATGATAAAAAATCAAATACTTCAAAACTTTATTATCTACAAAATGAAAATTCTTTTCGACAACAACCATCAATAAGCAAAACACCATTCCCAACATCAAATAATGCGTATGAACTACCGACAATGTTGTAAATTCACGATAAAACACACCACCACGACCTATTTTCTTAGACATCCATCAATGGATACGCCCATATAAGAAGGAGGTATCTCTACCTCCAAATTGAATCATTATTTATTTCTTCTTTTTAATACTTCTGCAACACCTAAAGCTGCAATTGAAGTAGCCATTAAACCAGTAAAGAATGCACCTGAAGTTTTAACACCTGTATGAATAGATGGATTCTTTTTAGGATTCTTTTTAGGATTCTTTTTAGGATCCTTCTTAGTTTCTGGTTTCGTTGTATTTTCTGTGTTTGTATCTTTATACACTAACATATACGTAGAGAACTTATTTGTTGTGAAAGTTCCATCTTCATTTACTGGAATTTCAGTAATCTTGTCTCCATGTAAACGCAATACATAGAATTTACGACCCGCCTTTTTCAATTCCTTAGGAATTTCGACCTTTAAAGTTAAAGGTGAAGATAATTCTGTTAAATTACCCAATGTTTCCCCATCACTTACTAAGACAACATCGATCGTAAATGCCTTACTTTCAATTAAACCATGTTTCTTGGCAAAAGTAGCTAAAACCTTTTGATCATTTGTTGGTGCAGTATCTTTAGAAACAACAGAAATTTCTGGTGTTGCCCCATTTTGAACTGCTTCATCATATTTAGCCTTTAATTCCTTATTTGCCTCTAAAGCCACACTATCCTTTACTAACTTGTTAGTATCTGTAGGTAAAGTAGGTGTAACTGGTGCAGTTGGTGTTTCTGGTTTTTCTGTAGTTGCTTTTGGTTCTACAAAAACCTCAATATATTTTGAACCATTCGCTTTATTGTATCTAAAATCATATACGGCAGAATCTAACGCATAGTCATTATATAATACTTCGATATCTTTATATCGATCTTCAAAGAATGTTTTAAACTCTCGCCCAGTAATCATACTATCACCATTCAAATCAAATTCAGTAGCCTTTGAATAGTAAGGTGCATCATAAATTTCATATTTCCCATTCTTTTTTTGTAGTAAATGAAGATTTACATAATTCATATTGTCCTTATCTTCAATGACAGGAACATTGACTATATACCCATCTCCATTATCTTTTATAATATCATATTCAACATCTGGGCCAAGATATTGTAAATTATATTTTGTTGGTATCTCTTTAATCTGTGAATTAGTAACCTTTTGAGCTCCCTTTTCCACAAACGCACTACTCATACCAACAACTTCACCATTAAAAATAAAGTTTACTCCATAAATATCCGATGTTTCAGGATCAAATAAGCCATTGTTTTCTTTTTTTACACACTCAGCTGCATAAATTGTTTTCTCTTCATTTAATGGATAAATCTTAGGACCCGATGCACCACCTTTACCAGCGATAACTGCAACATATCCCTCTGGGAAGCATTGTTTTATGATGGCATCTTCAATCTCACCATAAGTTGCATCCTGAGCTACTTGTGCACTCGCATCCTTGTAGACACAATCCGTGTATACATATGGCCCTTTCTCATGAATGACCAATTGTACTGTAATTGTTTTTAGTGCAGCACGCTCATTTACATTGGTTTCATTTGAAACTTCTGCAATCGGTGTTGTATTTTCCAAAGTTTCATCAACTTCTTCTGCAAATACTGGTGAAACCATACCAGCCACAGTTACAACACTCAATCCTAATGATAATAACTGCTTTGTTAATTTGTTCATTATTAAGCCCTCCTAACTAACTTCATTGTACTAGATTTAAAGTATCATTAAAAGCGCTTTCAGTTGGAAAACGACTATAAATCATCATACGTTAACAAATCGATATACGATAATTTCTCATTATTTTGGTTATAAAAAAAGAAGAGTTCAACTCTTCTATAAAATCAAAGCTACCATCTTAAACACAAAGACTACAATCAAAAGAATACCAATCCATTTAATGCATTTAAAAGTAAACTTAATCGCAAAATAAATCAAAGCTATTGAAACCACTAAACCAAGAATGTATGACATCTTTCAACCTCCAATTTAACACCTATTTTAATTCATTTTCACCTTCCTTTCAATAGGGCGGTTTGCTATAATGAAAGGTACACGAATACAGAGGAGTGATACAATGCGAACACCAGATTTAAACTGGCTTAAAGACTCACGTATCTTTCAAGTCAATCGACTACAAGCATACAGTGATCATAAATATACAATTGGAAAAGACAAAAAACCAAGCTCTTTTTCCCTAAATGGAACATGGAAATTCAACAAATCCAAAAACTATGATACATGCTTTAAATTCTTCTATAACACAGAATTTAATGATGCCAATTGGAACGATATACAAGTCCCAGGACACATTCAACTTCAAGGATTTGATAATCCCCACTATACAGACGTGACATACCCATGGGATGGACATGACGTGGTAAAGCCAGGTCAAATTGATATGGACAAAAACAAAGTCTATCAATACCGTAAAACATTCGATTGTCCACAAGACTTCATTGGCAATAAACTCATTCTTTCCTTTGAAGGTGTAGAATCCAATATCTACGTATGGCTAAATGGTAAATTTATCGGATACAGTGAAGATTCCTTTACCCCAAGCCGTTTTGACATCACAAAATATACACAAGAAAAAGATAACGTACTTAGCGTACGCATCTTTCAAAAATGCACAGGCACATGGCTAGAAGACCAAGACATGTGGCGCTTTAGCGGAATCTTTAGAGATGTCATGATCTACAAACAACCAAGTCAACACATACAAGACTTAAAAATCGATACAAATATTGATTTAGACACCAAAAAAAGTATTCTTACATGTACATGTAAAATGAGCAGTAATGAAAGTCATATACTACAAGCCAAACTATACGATCCACAAGGAAATATCGTATGGAATGGCAATATGCAAGACACATTTGAAATACCTGTAGAAAATACAAGTCTTTGGAGTAGTGAATACCCAAACCTATACCAATTAGAAATTGTTCTATACGATGCAAATAACGAAATCATTGAAACCATTCAAGAACAAGTGGGATTTCGTAAATTCACACTCGAATATGGCATTATGAAACTCAATGGAAAACGCATCGTATTCCACGGCATCAACCGCCACGAATGGAACGCCAAAACAGGAAGAGCCATTACATATGAACAAATGGAAGAAGACATCCATATGCTAAAGGCATTAAACATCAATGCCGTAAGAACATCCCACTATCCAAACAACAGCTATTGGTATAAGTTATGCGACCAATATGGAATCTATGTCATTGACGAAATGAATCTAGAAACACATGGTGCTAATGACATCATCCCACAAAACAAAACCGAATGGACCGATTGTTTATTAGATCGTGCAAGAAGCATGTACGAAAGAGATAAAAACCACGCATGCATCTTAATGTGGTCACTAGGAAATGAAGCTGGAAGCGGAGCCAACTTTATGGTTCTACACGACTACTTCAAAGAACAAGATGCATCAAGACTTGTCCACTATGAAGGCATCACACAAGATCGAACATTTGAAAATGCCAGTGACATCGAATCTAGAATGTATGCCACACCACAAAGTATAAAAGACTATCTAGAAAGCCATCCAATGAAACCATTTATTCTATGTGAATATATGCACGCCATGGGAAATAGTCTAGGAGGCATGGAAGAATATACCAATCTAGAAGACGAATACGAACAATACCAAGGCGGCTTTGTATGGGACTATGTAGACCAAGCCATTGAAAAAGACGGCAAATACTACTACGGAAAAGACTTTGACGATTATCCAAATGATTCCAACTTCTGTGGAGATGGTATCCTTCTAGCCAACCGACAAGAAACTGGCAAAAGCCAAGAACTCAAACAACTCTACAGATATGTCGATATGGAAATCCATTTTGATTCTGTAACCATCAAAAACAAAAACCTATTCTACGACCTTGGCAAAGACACCTTTATCTTTGAACTCAAACGAAATGGACTTGCCATTCAATCCGGCATCTTTAAAACAAGCGTAGAACCAGGCACTACAAAAACAATGCCCGTACAATTTAAACAAATCAATACGCCAGGCTACTATACAAAAACCATCTACTACAAAACACCACTTGGTATTCAAGCTTTTGACCAACAAGTTTTCGAAGTCAAACAAGACCAACCCAAAGAAAGTGCAATGCTTGTAGTGGAAGGACAAAATACAATTGGCATTCAATTTATGGACACTGAATATCTATTCGACAAACGAAAAGGCTTAGTATCCATTCAAGTAAATGATACAGAATTACTTCAAGAAGCACCAAAACCCGTCTTCTACAGAGCCTTAACCGACAATGATCGTGGTGCCAAACAAACCTATGCCAACTGGCTTAACGCAAGCCTATTCCAAAATGTAGTCAACTTTAAAATGATACGAAACTCCAAATGCGCACAAATGATCTATACAATACAACTAGAATCTATTGAAGAAGAATGTAAACTCGTCTATACAGTCTACAACAATCAAAGCATTCAAATCCAATTGCACCTAGACAAAAACTCAAAAAGACAAACCCTACCACTATTTGGAATTGAGTTTGCCCTAAAAGAAACATTTAAAAACTTTGCGTATTTTGGAAAAGGCGAAAAAGACACATATATAGATCGAAATCACGCACTAACCGATTTCTACTCTGAAAATGTAGATACAAACTACATTCCATACTTAAAACCACAAGAACACGGCAATCATGTTGACTGCAAATGGTGCTGCCTATCTGATGGAACAAATGCATTTAACGTAAAGTCAGAAAATATGGAATGTCAAGCCAGCAAATATTCCTTTATGCACTTATATAACGCAAACCACACGTTTGAATTGCCACAAACCCACACAACCTATTTAAGAATCACAAAACAACAAATGGGCGTAGGCGGAATCAATAGCTGGGGTGCTAAAGTACAACCCCAATATTTGATTGATCAATCGAAAAACTTAGACTTTACATGTACACTTTACATTTCTAAGAAGGATTAATCTCCTTCTTTTTATTTACACGTTTCGTAAATATACGTATTGAATATATACGTATATTTCAATATACTATTTAAAGAGGAGGCAAACAATATGCTATCAATTTATCCAGCATGTTTCTTTGAAGAAGAAGAAAATCATTATTCCGTTATTTTTCCGGACTTCAATTATCTTTCTACATGTGGGGATTCACTACAAGATGCCATGGAAATGGTCGTTGATTGTCTAGCCGGTGCATTGTTCAGTGCAAAACTAGACAATGAAGATATTCCAATTCCTTCAAAGTTAGAAGAAATGGATCCAACAAAAATCGCATCTGAACTTGAATTCGAATTTAAACAATCTTTTGTCACCCTTGTATCTGTTGATGTTGAAGAATATGCGAAAACACATTTCAATAAGGCCATCAAAAAAACACTCACAATACCTGAATGGTTAAACAAAGAAGCTATTAGCAAAAACATCAATTTTTCGCAAGTACTTCAAGAAGCATTAATTGCAAAATTACACTCCAATTAAAACATCAAGCCCCATATCTATAGAAGGTATGGGGCTTTAAACTATTCTTTTTTACCATCAAAGAAATAATGATACTACCAACACCATCAAAAACCGTAAATTCAATTGAGGTCGTAACAGAACTCGACTATGATGCAACAGTTGCTTCATCAAACAGATTGAATTGTATCAATCAAACCTCAGCTCATTTTCTTATTTCACAAAGAATAAGTTCATTTAATTATTACTAAAAAGCAACTCCAAACTTTATCTCTAAAGGATTCTCATTTATTGACAATCCACAGATATTTTCACCATTACTTCTTAATCAAATTACTATCATTCTTATACTTTACGAATACTCCTTTTGGATTTTGATTCCAAAAGGAATTGATATCAAACTGATAGTTTGTTAAAACCTGCTTAAGATTCTTACATCTTGCTAAATCACTCTTATACTCACTATTCGATTTACTCTTTATGAGCTCCTTTACATTTGCGATATTGCAACTACGTACTAACTCATCCTCTAAATTTTTCACTTCAGGAATTATAATCACCTTTTTTATATGGGACTGTTTCTTTAAGAAACGCAGATTATAATCTAATATATCAATTTCATATTTATCTGTATCAAACACCAGAATAACAATTGTTCCAGGTTTTAATTTCATTAAAATATTCTTATTCAATTTATTCTGAATCACATTGAAAACATCTACTTTTCCAGCCTGAATACATTGAAAATCTGTTTTTAATGTATTAATAACGGCACGCTCACCTTCACCTTCAACAAAGAAATGATAAATATTTTTAGACATGACAATTGCTCCTAATCTTATAATTCTTCAATTTCATATAGTAAATCTAAATTTGGTGAAACCGAAAACAAGTCATTATCAACCGCATTTCTCAATGAATCCGTACTCTTCTTTAGATAATCAGCCGCATTTATTACACTAATGACTTGATCGTCTTCAAACATTTCTTTCTTTAAAAAATTAAAGCTATGCTTAGGAAGAGGCAAATCCAAAATGTCTAAATTATGTGTTGTAAAGAACAACTGACTATTAGGTTTCAACAAAGAAATCATTAAAGATAAAAAGCCTTTTTCAATGTCTGAATGTACATACGAAAACTTTTCATCGCAATAATAAAAACTATGCTTATCCGATTTAATAGAAGCCACAATCCCTGCAATATCAAGACCAGATTTTGTACCACTAGACAACAGAGAAGGATTTAATATCTTACCATTTTTTATAAGTATCTCTTCCTTTCCCATCAAAATCGCATAAGTATCTTCAAGTTCATTTAGTTTTATAATCCCCTTAATTGCAGGATCCAATACTTTTAAAGTATGATTCAACACACTCAAATATTCTTTATCCTCTTCAATACGATATCTAGTTTCAAAGAATGCATCAAATGGAAATGAAAATAGCCATGATAAATTCTTCAATTTTTCCAATTCCATAATATAATTCGCATCTGTAAAACCGGTCATAATAGAATCTAATCTTTTTGCACAAGTCTCATAATTTTCTCTTTGTTTAATGTCTGTCGACTCAATTCGAATCTTAATATTCTCAGAAGAATAATCATGATTTTTACTCGGATCAAATTCTGCATTAATTCTATGTAACTTATAAATATTATGATCCTTATTCACAAAGTCCATCGAAAAAGAAGCTTTTTTATCTTTATCCGCAATATATGACGTAATAATTTGTACATTTCTTTTTCCAATCAAAATAAATATAGAAAGAATTAAACGGCCTAAAGACGTCTTTCCTGTCGCATTTGAACCCATAATAATATTTACTTTCTTATAGCGAAAATTAGGCAATCCTTCCAAATGTTCTTGTTCAATATATGAATTCACAATCTTTTTTGGATACGAAAAATTCACATGAAAATCTCTAAACGCACATAAATTATCCAATTTTAAATCCATAACTACCATATTTCTCAGCCCCTCTTTGTTTATATTACTTCTATATTTAAGAACTAATATCAGTATATACTTGATTTTAATTTTCCTCAACCAGAAAAGAAAAATCCCCATACCTTTTTATAGATATGGAGATTTAAACTATTCTTTTTTACCCGGATTACAAATAATGATACTACCAGCATCCTCAAACTCTTGAAAACCATGTTTCACATAAAAAGCTACATTGCTCTTATCTTCAGGCATACCCTCAATATATAGATAATCCTTATACTTCTCTTTAACAAGTTCAATCAATTGACCTGCAATACCCAAACCCTGATACTTTGGATTCACAAGTACATAATGCACATATGCCAGCATCTCACTATCATCCAAAACACGAACTAAACCACAAAGCTTACCATCCACCCAAGCACTAATCACTGTACTCGAATGCATTAAAGCCTTATATAATCGCTTGGGATATTCACCAGACACCCAATTCACAGACAAAAACAATTCTTGTACTTCATCCTGTGTAAACTTCTTCTCTTCTGTATACTCAATCATTTAAAATCACTCTTTCATTTCATATTGAATAGAACCATGACCATCTTTAATTTCAACACTTGCCATAGCGCCATTGACAACAAACATATGCGGATACGTATGTCCAATATCCATTTGAAATACAACATTCATATCCGGTAGTGCCTTTTTAAAAGCCTCTCCATACCCAATTAAATCCGAAACATTTTTAAACAGTACACGACCAACCAATATAGCCTTTGTATATTTAAAATACCCCATATACTTCATCTTCAATAAAGCACGATATACATCACATGAATTCATTGAAAAAATATCGAAGAACCAAATAATACCATCCGATTTATAACGCTCATTAAATTCATTTACATAATCATAAGGCGTGCCCGCCATATCATTGATACTTTCAAAACATCCACCTAGTAATCTTCCCACAACACTACAACTACCCACATATTCTGTCTTTGTGTTAAGTATAGGAGCACCATCATTATAAAAATCAACATCCTGATGCATTAAACTTGTATGAAGTTCACTATTCTTTCCCTTTAAAAAATCAAGACACAAATCGGAATATTCATTGATTCCATATGCATCAAAGCTACCCGCATTAAACCCATAAATCGTAGCCAAATCACACTTACAAGTTACAGGAAATAATAAATTTGTAGGATCACTCGCACCCAAGTACCACTTCGGATTCTTTTCAATCCAATCAAAATCAATATATGGCAATGTTTCAAATTGAAAATCACCACCAGCAGCTAACCATACCGCTCCAATACTCGAATCCTTCACCAATGCATTCAATTCATCAACACGAGTCTTGGCATCACAACTTGGCTCACTATCATTACGAACACTATTACTTTCTACAATATGAAACCCAAAAGACTGAATATAATCCATCGACTCATCAAAACTATCTAGCTTATGCCCTACACCACTCGACATAGCGCAAACACCAATCGTATTATTATTCTCATTTAAAAACTTAGGATATTTCATAAACAAAAAAACCTCCACATCCATTATAAAGGAAAAACGACAAGACACAAAGTCCTGCCGCATTCCCAAAAGTTTTAAGATAGAAAGGAAGTTTTAGTATTGCCCCAATACACTTTTATTATAGTCAAAACGAATCCATTTGTCTTTGTACTTTTTAGTGAATTTGTATTTCATGTTTAATTAAATACAAATCAAAGCAAACAAATTGCAGAAGTAAAAATCTATTTACTTTATTACGTATTAGATAGTTACATTTATTATTCTCGCATCAAATATAGTCATTAGTGTATTCCTACAAAATAATTCAGTTTTTTTGTATATAATATATATCTATTAGATTGACTATGCATTGCATTAGATGTACAATTTAAGTGCAATAAATAGATAAGGAGTTGACATTTATGGCTAATACAACTAATTTTAGTGTTCGTATGGACAGTGATATTAAGAAACAATGCGAAGCTATGTATAGCGAATTAGGTATCAATCTTACTACTGCTATTAATGTATTTCTTCGTCAATCACTTCGTGTAGGCGGTTTTCCTTTTGATGTTCGTATAGAGAAACCAAATAAAGAAACAATAGCAGCAATGTTGGAAGCAGAACGCATTGCACATGATTCATCTGTAAAGCGATACTCTGATGTAGAGGAAGCATTAAAGGCATTAAAAGAATGAGTAAGCATTTAGACATCGTTTGGACAAATCAATTTAAGAAGGATTATAAGCTTGCGATGAAGCGTCATCTTGATATCGACCTTCTTGACAACATTATTCGTAAATTAGCTAGCAACGAAGAACTTCCAGAGAAGAATAAAGATCACGCATTAACTGGAAACTGGATTGGACATCGTGAATGTCACATTCAGCCAGATTGGCTACTAATCTATCAAATTGAAAACGATTTACTCGTGTTAACATTAACCCGAACAGGAACACATAGCGATTTGTTTGGAAAGTAAAAAGGAGCACTCGGTATTACTTCATCAAAATACCGGGTGCTTTTTACTTTATGCAACAATAAAAATTAAATAATCCAAAACGATTATCCGTAAATGACCACTATGATTTTTTTACAAATCCAAACATTTTTTTGAATTCTTCAACATCTTTTAGATCATGATGCTCATTTACTTTTTTGATTTCAATTTTTTTTGCATCCGACATAATACGACAAAATCGATCTACATCAGAACCTTTTATTTTGTATGTATCTGTATAACTCTTAATTGCCATACAATATACCTAACCTTTCATTTATACATTAAATAAAGAACGCTTACCCGGTGATGCTTACCCAGGTACATTTTTTTCCATTAAGACGTATAAGACACATCTTTTACCCACTTCAGAAGTTCCTATATCTAGTATACACAAAGTTTAACCAACAAAAAAGAGTAGGCGCGCATTCCTACTCTTTATGTATCCTCCATTAAGTCGCGATTTAAGAGAATATACTGACGGATTATTTCTCACAGAAATATTATAGAGAGAAATAGTTCTATGTGCGAAAACGCTTTCACAAAACCAATAGTATTATATATCAAATCGGCTCCTTACGTTTGCACAAATTAGTAATCTATTTATATTTTTTGTTGAGAATCATAAATAATCAAAGCCATGAAAACCAAATCCTCATCTTGCTCATTTGAAATACTATGACCCTTACCACTTGGTGTAAAATAATGTTCACCTGGTTTTAAATATAAAGTTCTTTCATGATTATCATCAAGCGTTGCCATTCCAGAAAGAACGAAATAATCTTCGCCATCTCCATTATGCACATGATAACCAACACTACAACCCTTCTTTAAAGTGACCTTGGCATAGACACGATTCATACCATGCATCTCATCTGCCATCATGACATGTTCAAAATGCGCAATACCAGTACCACCCATAAAATTTTCTTTATCAACTACTACCATTTTCTATACCCCTAGATCAAAGAATTATCTTTAAAATAATTGATCTTCATACTTGATTTCACTTCATTCAACGTCTTTTCAGCCGTCGCATAAGCCTTTTTTGTACCCTCTTCTAAAATCTTGACAACTTCAGGAAGTTTTGCCTGCCATTCCAATCTTCTTTCACGAATTGGGCCCAATTCCTCTTGCATAACACTATTTAAGAAACGTTTTACTTTCACATCCCCTAAACCACCACGTTGATAATGTGCTTTTAATGCATCCAAGTTTTCATATTCCGGCAAATACTTTTCAAAATGCTCCGGCTTACAGAACGCATCCAAATAAGTAAATACACAATTTCCCTCAATCTTACCAGGATCACTCACCTTGATATGATCTGGATCTGTATACATACTCATAACTTTCTTTTTAATGGTTTCCTCATCATCTGATAAATAAATACAATTACCCAATGATTTAGACATCTTCGCCTTACCATCCGTACCAGGAAGACGTAAACAAGCATTATTTTGTGGCAATAAGATCTTAGGCTCAACTAAAGTCTCACCATAAATCGAATTGAATTTATGAACGATCTCCTGTGTTTGTTCAATCATAGGCATCTGATCTTCTCCAGCAGGAACGGTCGTAGCCTTAAATGCCGTAATATCAGCAGCCTGTGAAATTGGATAACACTGGAATCCTACAGGAATACTCGCATCAAATCCACGCATTTTAATTTCAGCCTTTACCGTTGGATTTCTTTGAAGACGACTTACAGAAACCAAGTTCATATAATAGAATGTCAATTCTGTTAATTGACTAATTTCAGACTGAATAAAAATCGTTGTCTTACTAGGATCAATACCACAAGCCAAATAATCTAAGGCAACCTCTAAAATGTTTTCACGAACCTTATCCGGATTGTCAAAGTTATCTGTCAAAGCCTGCGCATCCGCAATCATAATATAAATCTCATCATATTCCCCAGAATTCTGTAAAAGAACACGATTTCTTAATGAACCAACATAATGTCCAATATGTAATTTTCCTGTGGGACGATCCCCCGTTAAAATAATCTTTGCCATAAATACCTCATTCTACAATAATTGTTTCTTCGCAAAATTCCATGTATCTCTACACATATCATCTAAATTCTTTTCAGCTACCCAGCCAAGCTGAACCTTTGCTCTTGTAGGATCTGCATAGCATGTCGCAATATCTCCTG
>ERZ894180.637-NODE-637-length-27169-cov-7.915542_pt1 | contig 27169 bp, 40 predicted proteins | sample MGYA00380278_ERZ894180 | MGnify/ENA primary metagenome ERZ894180 (study PRJEB32331, sample SAMN06328450) | human gut metagenome | biome: human gut microbiome; feature: stool | host: Homo sapiens | collected 2013-02-24 ...
CACTTGCGGGTCTCATCGACGACAGGCACCTTGATGTCAACGCTCGCCTTGGACTGCTGGTCCAGGGTAATCTTGTTTTTGTCCAAAACGTATTTTTCCGTGTCTGACTTTTTAAATGTCTGTTCGTGCCCATTGACTTTGACCGTCAAACTCTGCTTGGGGATGGTCACATCAACGTCGGCGTCTTTGGGTGACTCCTTTTCAACGTAGCGAACAACCGTTTTCGTTTCTGTCTTAGTTTTCGCCTCCATACTTTCGTTCTGGGCGGGTTTTACAACGGGGCATTTATGATTTATCGCACGGAAAGAAAAACCGCTCAGAAAGCCGAAAAGGAAGCATACGACGGTGTAGGCGAAAAACAGCAACCGAAGACGGGTTTGAAGGTTAATCATGGTATTGTCCGTCCTTGTCATAATGTTTCTGATACCAAATGGCTTTGCCACGAACCGTATCCAACTGGGCGTACAGGGATTCCCCAGGGCAAGCCGTTGCCATCAGGTCACGATGTCCAACGACGTTGCTGCGATTGACCTTCACCCCATATTCTTCAGACAACCACGCAACGAGGATGGCACAGGATTCAATCTGCTCAGGTGTTGGCTCAGCAACTTCAAAGTTCCCGCAGACGTGGATACCAATGGAATGACTATTAAATCCGTAGGCATGTGCCCCGATCGTGTCCATAGGCCTCCCAAATTCGATAGCCCCGTCCTTTCTAATGACGAAATGATAGCCGATTCCCGCCCAATCTTGCGCAAGGTGGGATTCGTGGATTGCTTCGGCGCTCAAGTCGTCATCCGTCGGATTCCCCGTGTGGTGGATCACAATCAAGTCCGTGGCAGTCCGCTCTTGGAGCGGCTTAAACCAAAGCCCGTAATCAACAAACGTCGGCTTCAACATTCTTTATCCTTCCTTTCAAAGTCATCAGGAACCCCGTCGCCGTCCTTGTCGACAAGCTTCGCCCCATAGGCAACAATTCCTGCAACGACGGCTGGGGCCATGATATGGTCAATAATCTTTAACAATTGGTCCTGCATGGAGATTAACCACGGGTCACGGCTCCCTGTCACCCATGTGAATAGCCACGCATATAGCACCAGCACGATGGGCAAGGCCGACAGCCCTGCCACCATCACAATATACGTCTTGCTTCTGACGGCCACCTTTAAACGGCAGACCGTATTTTTTAGCCGTTCAAACATTTTCGCTGCTGCTCCTCTAATACATCCAGACGGTGGCTATTAGACTTACTTCTGCTATCTACGGCTTGGAGCCTAAGCCCAATAGCCTCCCGCCTTTCCCTTTCTTCTTTTAATGTGGTGTCCAAGCGGTTCAGGGCCTGCACGGTCCTATCCAAAAGGACCTTGAGAGGCTCAATCATACTGTGAATGACCCACAGCAGAATCCCGCCCGTGAAGGTCAGGAGGGCAATGGCTTCACTTAATGTCAGATTCATGATACGTTCTCCTTCGAGGTGATTTATATGAAACTACCTAACGGGTTTGGAACCGTTTACCGACTAAGTGGGAACAGGCGGCGGCCCTTCGTTGTCAAGAAAAGCATTGACGGAAAACAAAAGGCAGTAGGGTATTTTTCTTCCCATATTGAAGCACTCTCCTTTCTTTTGAAGTTGAATGATGGTCAATACGAAACATTCTCCCAGTGCTACGAAAAGTGGTCAAAACGCCACTTTGAAGGACTGTCACGTTCAAGCGTTTCCGCCTATATAAGCAGTTATAGGCATCTTTCCCCGCTCCATGATAGGCCCATGGAATCACTGAGATACGATGATTTACAGGACACTATAGACGGCATTGAAGCGGGCTACGCCACTCAGAAGAAGGCCCGTGTCCTGCTCAGTCAACTCTACAAGTGGGCCATGAAACGGGACCTTGTGAGCGTAGACTATTCAAGGTTCGTTGAGATAAAGCCACACGTTCCCGTCCATGTCAAGCGTCCTTTCACGGTCCGAGAAATCAATAGGCTATGGAAGGCGGCTGATGATCCCGACGTTCAGGCCGTGTTAATCCTCATTTATACAGGCCTACGAGTCGGTGAACTCCTTGCCCTTCGCCCTGCCAACATCAAGATTCGTGAGCGATACCTAGACATCAAGCACAGCAAGACAGTGGCGGGCGTGCGCAAGGTCCCCGTTGCAAGAAAGGTCCTTCCGTTCGTCGAGTCTTTAAAGGCCCGTGGTGGCATCGGCATGGACTACGAGCAGTTTCGCCGACGGTTTGATAAGGTCATGAAGGCTTTAAAAATGCACCACACCCCGCACGAATGCCGTCATACCTGCGCATCCATGCTTGATTCCACGGGCGCCAGTGATACGGCGTGCCAGATGATTCTGGGACACGCCAGAAAGGGCGTCACAAAGGGCGTGTACACTCATAAGACGCTTGCCGAATTGCGCCGAGTTGTAGATAAGCTATGATTAATTAGTTAGATGTGAAGGCTGTAAATAGCTTGTAGCCTAGGTGTATGGGCATTGCCACTGTGCTTAATTTGTGCTTAACGAGGTTGTCAAGGGGTTAAAACGGACTAAAACGGACTGGCTCAGTCCGAACCTGTCCGAACCTGTCCGAGCTGTCCGAACTGCCGAGGAAAACGGCGAACATTCCCATTCGTTTTTATTGAGTGGTTACAGTGGCTGGGGGACATATAAACATGAGCATGGCTATCCGACATATGTTTTCAAATTAAGCAAAGAAGCGGTTATTAATGGTAATAGTGATTATTGGGACAAACAAACCCTGCCGGATAACGTTACAAAATCTGGGAAAGGACAACCCCATAACAACATTGCGCCTGCTATCGCCGTATATGCTTGGGTGCGTATTGCCTAACTGCCGAGGAAATGGCACATATGCGGGGTGATGTTTGGAATTTTCCGCAGCAGTCAGCGACTCAATCAATCACAGCAAATGGCATATGCTCCAGACGGACTGATACGGATCCACAAGGCGTGACGTATAGCGAGGTTAAAGCCATTATTGATATTGACGGATTCAAAATTGAGTTCGGCAATGATGTCCCTCACAACAATATGCCGCCGTGTGTAGCCACTTACTGTTGGCGTCGCCAAGCATAACCCGCTAGGGACGGAGGCACGTTATTATGAGGAGTGTCACCACCAACAAAGTTCGTTCCTCTAAGCCCATCCAGCTGCCATCCAGCGAGTCCTGCACCCCATTTTTGAAAGCGGTAATGGTCTTCCTTATACTCACTCACGCTATTTCTGTCCAGCGCATATCCACTATGTATTGCATGCCTGTGTTTTGCCATTTCCTCGGCAGTGAGTCGGTGCAACCTTTCCCCGTATTTTTGCCCTGCTATATACTCAAAGTCGCCAAACTCATCCTTACCCTTCCCAGACGCAATCAGCGTGTAGCCAGCTGGCATGGGGCCCCATTTCCCGCCGTAGACGTCCCCGGGGTTGGTCGCAATGGTCCCAGTCCATAGGACCGTGCTGACGGCGTGGGCGGGGTCTAATAAAAACTCCGTGGTCCAAGTCGGGACGCCGCCGTTAACGGCCGTGCAGACGTATTTAACGAACCTCTCGTATCCGTCCGACACATCTCCACGGTCAAGGGTAAAGGACTGGCCGACGTGGGCGGAGGACGGGAGGACGGGGCCAGAAAGGCCACCATACACTTCTGCCATGATGGACTGCCTCGCTTCTTCCATTACGGCCTTCACCCACGCCGTCGAAGGGACCTTCTGGGAATTGTCGTTCTTTTCGGGGAACGAAACGTACATTGCGCCCCAGTTCAATCCCTCTACCCCGAGGGAGCCTTCACCGTCGGCGTTAGGGACAATCGCTCTAGTGGTCATTCTTCTTCACGCTCCTTCTTGTCTTCGTCGCGATCATAGGCAATGCAATCAGGATTCACGCATTTTCCCTCTTCGTCCACGATGTGGGCGCAATATGAGCAACGCTTCGGAAGTTTAAATTTCATTGTTCAATTCCTCCATTTCCGCCTTGAAGGCTTCTTGCAAATCTACAAAATCGCTTTTAATACTCTCCTGTGCCATTAAATCGCCCCTTAGGCAAGCGATAGTATAGGCATTGGATAAGTCCCTTGCGTTGGCATTATATTCCGCTCTAAGGGCTGTTTTGGAGTCGACTGGGGTAACGGTTACTTTCGGCTCCCGTTTATCCCTTGCGGCCTGCAAGGAATCAATACTAGCGATGATGGATTCAAACTCTTCGTGCGGATACACCAAAAAACTGTCCTCCACCACGCAACATTTTTGGGATTCGTCGTAAATGACTTTTTCTGGCAAATCGTGCCGCCCTCCGTCATCAACAAAGTTATCGAACGTGTCGATATAGGTTTTGTCACCGTCGATAATGGTGACTTCTTTGTTCAAAATTTGAAAAACATGCATTTTATTCTCCTTTCACCTGAGAGAGAAATGGCGAAAATTACGCCTAAAATAGCGTCCTCAACGATGACCGTATCTAGGGTTTCGCAAATTCACGGCGTTGTAACGAATTATAGTTCAACTAATCAATATAAGGACGTACCGAAAGATGGTTGGTCGGGAACAATTGTCAGCGGTGAAGAATCGGGCGGAGGGGCCAAGGACCACGGAATAGAGGTCCGCAACCTCCTTGAAACCTTGTCCCCGTCTATTGCAATAGCTTCTATCGGGGGGGACGAACGGCATGAAAACCGTCCCCCGTTCCAAGGTGTTTGTTATTGGGTCCGAACCCAATAGGCTACGCCGCTATACGGCATGCGGTTTTCATGAGCGGCCCCGCCGCCCGTGCTTGCAATCGTGATGTTATGGGAATGATTGCCAGCGTACGAAATGGGTTCGGCCTTCCAACGTCTGGAGCCGTCACGGCCCTTGTGAGCGCAGTTATTGTACTGGTCCCAGTTGTCGCCGAGGGAATTCGACAGTTGGATATTGTGATTGTGATTCCCACTAACTGCCGCAGTTGCGGTGTGGCTGTGGGGAACTAATTCTCTCTCAGTCCGTTAAGCAGTTCTTTCCCAATACGCCACGCCTTGATACGGTTGGCGGTTTTCGTGACCTTGTCCACCACCAGAAGAGGACAAAGAAACGGTTACGGTGTGGGAATGGGCGCCGTCTGTCGTGGTTTTGCCTAACCAGTTGTCATGGTCCGTTCCACTTGCCCCAGCGTAGCCGCCGTGGTCTCCATAAACGCCTAACGGGTTGTCTGGTTTAACATCACCACGGCCGCCGTGAAAATGTGCTCCGTTGGTGGAACAGGACACCGAAACGCCATGGGAATGCGGTCCGTTTTCCTCTCAGTGAGTTTGTGTTCAGCTTCGCCGCCCGTATCCCCTACGGAATAGCTGAACTTTTTCCCGTTTTCCCAGTAATCGCCTGCGCCGATAGGAACACGACCCTGCAACGTGCGTTTCCAAGTTGTGCCAGGCCAAATCTCATTTGGGTCCGTGCCGTCAGCGAAAGGCAAGATGATTCCCTTTGGATAAAGGATATTGACCAGCTCAAGCGACGTCATTTTGGCCTTTTCCCACCCGCCTTTTGCCGATAAAAACTTCTCTCCGTCCCCTGCTTGCGGCTGTGGGACAAAGCCCCGAACGCCGTTAGCTGTTTCCGTACAGCCCTTGAAATTGGAATGGGCGTTAGCGTCATTGACGTGGAAAGTAAAATCTTCTAGTCGGGCGTACTGGCTCGACGCAATCTCGACACCTACCGACGTAGCGTTTCCGACCGACGCATAAATAACGTACTCCTGAACGTCCATTTTGTGGGATTTGTCAGGAATCCACGAACCTTTTTCAGCGTCCTCGGCGTAGGCATAGCCAAAAAACAGTTCTTCGCCCTGATAGCCGCCCCAACCGCTATCCGTGAAGCTCTCACTAACGACCCTTGCCCAAACGCCTACTTCGGTCATGGAATAGCCTTCTTCTACTTCTTCATTGGAATAGGCAAAATAGAGGGCTGTTCTGGCTTCGTCTACGTCAGCGTTTTCGACTTCGGCGACTCGGGTAATATCGCACTCCATTGTTTTTTCAATCAGCGACGTTCTGCCGCCACCGTCCGTATTAATGCCCTTCCCGATTTCAATCTTTGTGAAGATTAATGGCTTGCCCATGACGGTTGACAGTTCAATCAGCCGAAATCCGTCAGTGCCAGTAAAAACATTCGAAAACTCGCTCATGGTTCACCTCATTTCAATCTAATCATGCCGTCTTCCGCAACGATAAAAAACTCGTCCTCATCCCCGATTTGTGCCGTGGGATTCTGTTTAACAAGGTTCCCGCCCCGCACCATCACGGGCGTTGGCTTGATGCCGTTAAAAGTAATGCGCAAATTTTCGGACTTGTCAGGCTCGAAAATCTCACGGCCTACCGTATACGTAACAGCGTAGTGACTCACCACATCGCCCCGCAGCCTGCCTATTTCGCCCTTGCAACGGCGACGAACAACGGCCCCGATATGGTGGGACATTGCAATAGGAACAGTATGGGACAATTGCAAGGTGATGTTTGCGGGGATGATTAATCTTGCATAGCGAAAAACGTCGTTTGCCCGCTCGGTCATGTCATCAGCTAGATCAAGGATAGCGGCGTAGGAATTGGGGAAAACCCTGATTCGTACGGCCCCCTTGTGATACATTCCATCAGTCAGCCGTTCAAAGGATTTTTCCGTGTATGGTGTGGTGCCGTTTACCGCCATAAAGATAGCGGCTCGGCGGTCGTACAAGGTGGCATCTTCACTCGGAAAAAGCCCTAACATCCGCTCCCACCGCTCTACCCCTTGAAGGTCAGTTGAAAAAATAAAGGTGTTGGCGAACCATTGCCACACCTTTTCGTACAACGTATTAAATTCTGGATTTTCGGCGGCCGCTATGGCCTGCATCTCCCGTGCGTTTTGGAGAACCCACGGAAAATAGCTCTCAATCCGCACGGCTCTTGATATTTTTTGCATCGTCAACCCCCGCTAATGTCCGTCACATCGCCGATGGTGGCCAGCGCATCATCAGGCAATTCGACGTTTTCCTCGGACCCGTTCAGTGTCGTATGACTAATATCGGAAACGTAGGGACGGGACAATAATCGGGACTCAATTTGTGAGATTCTAACAACGATTCCCCGATTTTCATAACGACTCGTCGATACGACTTCTGTTTTCTGCCATCCTTCATTAAGTTCCGAAAAATACGCCTGAATCGTGGCTTTAATGTCGGTCAAGGCCGTGGAAAACGAATCCGTGCCCGCAAACTTGATGTTAAGGCCGATAGCTATGATCGACTCCTTCGCCCCTTCCACGGTGACACGGTGGCCAATAGGGGCAATGCCTACGCCTAATTGCTGATACGTCACAGGGTCTATTGCTTCCTGCACCGACTTGACCAGTTCGCCGTTTGGAACTTTGTTCTCGCTCGTCGTGAAGACAATACGGACCGTGCCGCCTCCTTTCCAGACGGGGTAAACCTTCACGCCGCCGACGCCTTGCAATTTCCCGACTTTTTCCTGATAATCGGTAATATTCCCGCCGTACGCCTGCGTTTCGAATGATTTAAGATACCGTTCCCTAAATGCTTCCGTTTCTTCTTCGTCTTCGCCTGGAACGGTCAAAGATACGACGTTTGCCGTCTCCAACCCTCGAACGTAGTCAATCGGAATACAACGGCCCGTTTCCTTGTTCCCGCCGCTTCCCGCCGTCTCACATTGTGCAAGATAGCGGCCATCTTCAAGGCGTTTTGTTACGTAGTAATTAAGATCATCGACGGAAAATCTTGTTCCTGTCGGAATCCTAATGTCCGTCGGCCTTGTCTCAATCGTCACGCTTGCAAAAGTGGCTTCGTACGGCTTTAATCCTCTGTCCTTCGCCCTCTCGATTAGATATTCACGCTCTGCCGTGTCACCGAAAGTGTTTTTTAGGAAAAAATCAAGGGCCGCATACATCAGCATGAATTCGACAGCGGCGGGCTTGGTAGCATCAAAAGCAATGGAGCCTTCCCGCTTGTCAATGTCCTTCGGCATCCTTTCAAGCATCCGTCTTTCTATCACGTCCTCGTTTTCTTTTTCATACATTAAATTCTTACCTCCTTTCCCGCATCAAAATTGCCGAAAATCGTAATGACCTTAAATCTCGCCAATACGTTTCCCCTCTTGTCGTGGGACAATTCAAAGGCCGTTGCGTCAATTATACGATCATCAGAAACCAGCGCTTCCTTGATTCGTCTCGGAATCTCTGGCAAGACGTAGGCAATCGGCTTGCCGAAAAGGTCGGCCAGCTCTACGCCGTAATTCCACGAATAAATCGGATAGCGGTAACGCTCGGTGTTCAGGATTTTGTAAATTGCCTGTTTTACTGCGGTTAATTCGTCCGTCGTGGTCCCCGTGATTCTTTCCCCATCAATATCCATCACATACGTTTTGGACGGCCATTTTTCAGCCGTCTGGACCTCTACAACGGCCCCGCCTATATCAAGGCTTGTATCTGGCACCAATGCCATGCAATCACCCCCATTGCCCGCTAATATTGGTGTGGTCATTAATTCTAGACAGCACCACGTATTGTTGACCGCCCGCTTGCCGTAGCATCACCACTTTTTCACCGACGGCCAACCCATTATGGACAATAATCTTTTTCCGCCCTTTATAGTCATGGTTATGGCTTGCGAAAGCGGGGTCGCCGCTCCCGCCTGCCCTGTTCTCCGTCGTGTGGGAAACCGTAATATCCACGCTAAAATCACGCACAAGGTCCGTCAAAATTAAATATTCTTGCTTCACTATGGTTCTAGGGTCGATACGGATAGCAAGGGGACTTGCAGATTCCACGGTCCCCAGAACGCTGTCAGACAGCTTCATGTCATTCACATTTTGGGCCATTGCGGCCTGGAAGGCTTGGTATAAGCTCGTGTCACTCATTCAACCAATCCCCCTTTAGGTCCAAATCCATCGTGTGGACATTGTTACTAAATCTGTGGGTAACGCTCTCAACAATCGCAATATGGGCTTTTCCCGCTTCTTTCTTAAGGTCACTGTCCTCTGTGGGAATATTAACGTACAGCATGGAGCCGCCCCTAATTCTCAGGTCCCCCGCTTGCTTGCGCACTTTCAACGTCCTTCGGATATGGTTGTAATGCTCCAATAGCTTGTTGGCCATCTCTTGAGGGTCCATGTTGTTTTTAGGATTCACGCTCTCAAAGTACTGCAGCACGCCCCATTGCTTTCTTGTCTCCGATTTTTCGTAATCCTTATTGCTTGCGGGAGCGTAAATGAGCTTATGGCCGCCGTTCCCATCATCGACGGACAACTTAACAAGGTTGTACACATCCTTGTCTATACTGCTCGTGTACTCAAGGTTTTCGGCCGTTTCCGAGTCAATATACAAATCTGTCTGCATGGCTTCCACGTCGGTTAATTTAAGCTCGCCGCACTCGTCATAAAGAACAAACATCTTTTTTGTTTTAATCATCGTAAGATCAAGTGCGTTTTGCGCCATGTCCAATATGGTGGAACCGTCTTCCCGCCGCTTCGGAATCTTGTAAGCCGTGTCGGCCATTTCGCCGCACTTCACTCCAAAATCTTCCGCCAGCTCCTTAATGACTTCCGCCGCCGTTTTATTTTCGTATGAAAAAGAATCCTTGTTAAGGAGATAGCGCAGTTGGTCATAGGCCCTAACGGTCCAAATCCTTTCCCTATTTCGTGACTTTCGGAAAATATAGCCGTGAAAAAATTGAACGCCGTTCCAAAGCACGTCAACAACATCGCCATGGTCCATTTTTAAGGCATCATCAATTACCACTTTAAAATCAATTTTCCCCGCTGCTCCCTTGCGGTGGATCTCCCATTCAAAGCCATCAAGGACGGCTGGAATAAAATACTCCCCCGTCCGCTTGTGGGTAATAACGACGGTCAGCCCGTCGCCGCCTGTTAGTTGGATTAATTGGCTCATAATCTCAGCTTCTTTCCCGCAACGTTTGCAAGCGGATTAGTGATAGCGTTGCTCCTCATCACGTCTCTAAAATTGAGCTTCCCGCCGCTTGCAAGTCTGCACACCTCCCAGACGGTTGCGTTCCTTGTCACGTCCGCTACTGTCGGCGTTTCAATTCCATAGGACGGCCGGGCATCATTGACAATCAGCCGTTTATTGCCGTTTTCATCCGTCTCCATGCGGGCCGTCTTGGTCCCAAACGGGCGGTATTGTTTCAATTTCAAGGGGCAAGTAACGTCAGTGCCGTCCCTGTCAGCGTCTTCGACAATGGAATAATCTTCTAGCGTCACCAACATATTAGTGGAAAATAAAAGGTTGTAACCGCTCATTCTGGACACGATGAACCTAAACGGCTGGCGGCTCGTCTTCATGCCTTCCAGTATGTCCGTGTAGAAGGAAGAACCCTGGAACGTGAAAGCGTCTTCCACGCCTAAAATACTTTGTGCAATGCGATTTCCTGCCGTCTTCAAGAAGGAATTGCCAACGCTCTGGCCAAGGCTCCCGATAAGGCTAGAATCATAGTCGGCCCACGGATAGCGGGAATTTGGAAACCTTGCATCAAAGCTAATTTCCGTCAATCCCGCATCCTTGATTAGATTCGCTTCGCCCTCGTTAATCAAATCAATGGTTTTATTCTTCCCTTTGATTTTTACCGTCATTTTGGCGGGCGGCACGGGCAATTGCATCATTCCGAGGAAAAAATAATACATTAAACGTGCACCTCCCTTGCGGCCATGGTCATGCCGTTATAAAGCCCTTCGGTCAAGCGGTCGACAACGCCGTCAAGGTCCATGCCGTTATTGACTTCGTTCTTCACTCCGCCCATCTCGATGGTGACGCTAGCCGTAGTGTAGCGGTTAATGGCTTCCCTTTCTGCGATTTCCCGTAAATACCGTAAATCGTCTTCGGAAGCGTCAAGGGCATCGGCCGCCCGTTTCCCTTCGGCTGCCCCGTTTCCCGTGTTGGTTCCAATATCGTCCAATGCATCAACAATTGCGCCATTAGGCTTATACTGCCCTCCGCCAAGGTCAGGCATATCAAAATTAAAAATGTTTGCCCCCACTTGATAGCCTTGCCCTGCCGCCGCTCCAATGTCGCTGTACTCAATCTGATTCATGAAGCGGCCGCCAATCTCTTGTACCTCTAGGCCGCCCCATTGGACATGATCCCATTTTCCGACTTTATCCATGCCAGGAATCTTATTGACTAGATCAATGATTCCATTGACAGCACTTTCCACCAGTCCGACAATACCATTCCAAATCTCAGCGAAAAGGTTTTGGATAGCGGCTAACGGATTATTCCAGACACTCCCAAAGAAATTCGCTACAGCAATTGTTATGTTCGCAAAATAGACAAATATATTACGGATAAATGCAAACGCTCCGTAAAAAGCGGCCACAACGATTCCCGTTGCGGAAACGCTCGCCCCCGCAAAATGATTAAATGCCGTAACGCCTAAATACAGTGCCCCGACAATCAGCACGATAACGGCGGGAATCCAGAAGAGAGGGGACGCATACAAGGTAGCGTTTAAGGCCATCATGGCTCCCGTCACGCCGCCCGTCGCAAATTCCATAGCAATAAGTGCCGCCGTGTCCATGGCACTGGCTACTGCATGGGCAACGGTCGCCCCTGCCGCAACGGCCATAGTGCCGGCGCTGAAAATCGCCTGTGCCGCCATTATCCCAAGGGCCACGCCTATTCCTATGGCTAGCACCTTAAAGCCCGTCATATGGCGAATAACGAAGCCATACGCCCTATTAATCCCACCTGCGATAGCTGTCATGGCTCCCATCACCGTTCTGGCCACGGCTAAGGCAATCGGCGCAATTTGTCTAAAGGCGTTCCCAATGCCCGCTACGGCGTCCTTCACGGCTTGAGAGTTGGCCATGGAAGATATTTCGGCCATAATCGGCATAAAAGCGGCTGTAGCGGCGTTCTTCATGCTCGTGAGATGGTCACTCCACTTCCTCGGCATTTGGGCAAACCTTGCTTCGATTTCCTCATCATTGCCCATGACGGCATTTTTTATTACATCAGCAGTAATGGCTCCCTCTGCCGCCAGCTGTTTGAGCTGGCCACGGCTTACGCCCATGGTCCTAGCAATCATATCTTGCAAGATAGGGGCGTTTTCCGTGATACTCCTAAATTCGTCGCCCTGCAATCTCCCAGACGCTAAAGCCTGTTGCAGCTGCAGCAGTGCAAATTTTTGGTTTTCCGCACTCGCTCCGCCGATTACGAATAGTTTTTGTAAGCCCTCGACAAATCCTACCGTTTCCCGTGGGTCGGGAAAAGCGTCCCTAGCATTGACAGACAGCCCCGCAACGGTTTGTGCCATTTCCATGTAGGACCCTCTTGCCCTGTTAGCCGATTCCATAATGGCTCGGTTCAAGAAAACAACGTTTTCTTGACTTCCCGCAATGAGCTTTAAACGGGCGTTCGTCCCTGCGATTTCGTCGGCCATACTCACAATGCCAGACAATCCACTGCTAACCATGCCAGCGACGTTTGCGGCGGCGTTGGCCAAGATATTCCCTAAGACAAAGCTCTTCACCCCACTCATGCGGTTTCCTAGGGCTTCCATGCTGTTTGCGGCGGCTCTCGTCGCTCCTGCCGTCCCCATCATCCTACTGGCGGTATCCTCGGCCCTATCGCCGATTCTTCGCAGCACATCGGAAACGCCATCAACCAATTCTATCGTGTCAGTAATTTTTGCCATCTTCTCACCGCCCTTTCGACGCCTTGTCTACCTCGGCTTTTTCCTTCTTTTTCTGCTTAACGTACTCGTCGCAAAATGCGTAGATAACGGCCTGTTCCCATCTTTCCATTGCGAAAAATTCGTGTGGCAAGATGTGAAACTTAACGAACAGTAAGTAAAGAATGTTCGTGTCTGGGTCGTTATCTTTAATCAGTTTTTTACAGTCTTGATTTTGTCCGCAAGCTCAGATTTGTACCCTGCCGCCGCATTGACTGCTTCGATAAGGTCGGCCAGTTCGCCAGCCGTTAACATGGCTTTCAACAGGGCATCGGCCCCGACAACGCCCCAGCTATCTTGAAGTTCAGCGTCGTTCAGGTTAGGGAATACGACGGCCTTAACTGCAAGGTCGATGAAGGCCTGTGCCGTGTCGGTCTCTTTTTCCCCCTTGCCCGTTATCTTGTTCGGTACGGTACGGGTCCGCTTATCAAGGACGGCTTTGATTTCATCGTAGGTCAATACCTTCAATTCCCAAAATGCGGGTTCCCCGTTTTCGTCCTTAATCCGCTTGGAAGCCTGATAAAATACCGTCTTATTGACTTCGACCGCATCCCGATAGAACGCTCTCATGCTTTTGATTTCTTCCATGGTTTCCTCCGATTATAAAAAATGAGCCGTGATTTCTCACGGCTCCATAATTCAAGCCTGCATTCCGTCCAAAAGTTTGAACTTCTCTGGCTGTCTCACGTTTTCAAAAGTGAATTTAATGCTATCGCTCAGCCAGTCACCGTCAACGTCGAAAGCCGTAATAGTGGCTTCGTCGATGTTGCAGTTCTCGAGAACCATAGAGGACCGCCCAGCGTTAGAAGTCGGGTCCTCCGTCACGACCTGCAAATCGAAATACGTATCAATTCCCTCGTTCAGGAATTTGAGAATCATATCATCAAACAGGCTAGTATTTTTGTAGATTTCGAGCGTCCCGCTACCTTTGGCGGAATAGCCTTTATTTCCCTTCATCGTTCGCCCAAGAATAGACACTTCTTTTTTCTCTTTTTCCACCTTTGCTTCGAGCTTTTTGGCCTGAAAAAGAAGATACCGATTCCCGTCCACAGTAATATAGGCGTTCGCCAGCTTCGCACTGATAACGTCGCCTGCACGCATGGTTTTTAACGCATCATTTGCCATGTTCCTTCACCCCCTTTATGCCACCACAACCGTTTGATAAAGCCTCTTCATGCTAACGACGGTATCCACGCCGAACTCCCAAAGAACTGCGCTCTTTTCGTCGCCCTGCACGGGTTTTGCAAGGTCTTTATCCCGATAATTTTGGATTGCACCGACCTTTTGGTACTGTTCCATGACCTTACAGCCGTCGGCCCAAAGCATATCCCGACCATCATCGCCATTACCGACCTTGCCAAGGTAGGTCTTATTGAAAAGCCTTGCAAAATCAATAGCCAAGTTATCCAAAATACGAATATTTTGGTTCAAGGAAAAATCCTTATTTTTGGTCTTAAGGAATGTCGTAAAGGAATTAATGTCCTCCAGAATACAAACGTCCCCGTTGACGTTTCCGCCCACGGGGTCCGTTACGATATGGAAGGTTAAAAGGCCGTCCCGCTTGCCCTGAATCAGTTCATACTGTTTCAGTTTGCAAGCAAGGTGAAATTCCCCGTTGTAGCGGGTATTGGTCAAATCCTGATTGATGGGGCAAGACGCTTCGGCCCCAGTGAGCCAATACACGACGCTTCCAAGTTCTGCGCCCTTATCGGTGACCTTGTTCGCCTTATTGACGTTAATCACGCCTTCAAAATCAGGTTTTTCCGCACCGTAGAGGACAACTTGGAACTTCACGCCTTCGTCGTCCCGCATCCGTTTTGCGAACGCAAGCATCAGGGCTTGAACCTTTGTATCACTGCCGGCGTAACCAAGGGTATTGAAGTAATACGGCTCAATCAGGGCAAGATATTCCTGATAGTCCGCTACAGTCACGTCCTCTCCGTTAGTGCCGCCAGTGAGCTTCACGGCTGCAGCAGTTTCGAGTTCTCCCATCTTCTTGAATACAATATAGTCGTTGTCTTCAAGGTCCTCAGCCTTCGCCACGCTCTGTTTATCCACGGCCTTCAGGACGCCGTCAGTCGTAATGTATGTATACACAATCTTATTGCCATCAACGTCGGGATCGTCCATCACGCCAATGCTCAAATCGTTACCCCTCACGCCTGCATATTTGGCATCTCCTAGGGTGCAAGACGCTTTGACGCCGTTACTATTAAGGCGGTAAAAATACCCCGTTTTAAGGTTGATAAATAGGTCACGCAAGCCAGCCATCTTGTCGTGTCCATAGTCATAACCAAAAATGGCCCGACTGTTTTTCTGGAACTCTCCAGAATCGACTCGGAAAATTTCGCCGCTCGGACCCCAGTCAAGATCCAAGGCCATAGTTCCGTACCCTCTATCAGCAATGGAAGCCTCCGCGCGGACTTTGGATACAAAGTTAATGTAAGTCCCTGGCAGTTCCTTGTTCTGGAAAAGCCAAGTTCCTCCGCCTAATGCCATTTATAGCACCTCCTTACAGATTAACGGACCGTTCCACTTTGTGGGACATTTCCGCCTTAATCAATGCTTCTACTTCGCTTTCGCTGTATAATTTCCCATCTTCAAGGACGGCCCAAAGGATGTTTTTGTACGCTTCCCATTTTCCCGCCGCCACAATCGTACGGGCATCCATCTTCTTCCTGTCAGTCTTCTTCGCCATGCTATCCCTCCTTTTTAGGTTTAACCTTGAGCGATTCCATTTTTGGCTCTTCGGCCGTCTGCACCGTCTGCCATTTGTATGTCACAAAAAAATGCAAGACTCCATCCGTGACTCGGTAGTGCATCTCGCTTCCCATGAACTTGCGTCCGCCTGCACTGATGAACTCGAGGGCGAAAAACAGCCGTTCCGCTACGTCAATGATTTCTCCCTGCAAGTCCTTAATTTCTCCCCGCTCATTAAGTATGTACCAAATATCCAAGTCCATGGAATATTGAAATCTGCCTTGCACAAGCCGTTCAATCTCGGCATCATCCAAGATTTTGATGCGCCATAAGGGATACGTCAAATTCGGTCCTACGTCGTTAATCAGGACCGAGCATTTTTCCACCGTTCTCACGGCTTCCGCTACCCCGTCCAAGATTTCCGCCATCATTGCCATCAATCAGTCACCCCCCTTGCGATTTCTCGCAACGCCTTTTTAATGGCTACGTTTCTGGCCTTTTTCACGGCTTTCACGGCCTTTTCCCGCATATTCAGGCCATCCACCCACGTTTTGGATAGCGCCTTTCCCAAAAGCGGGACGTAGCGGCCACGCTGTTGCCTATGACCATCATTAACGTAGGAAGCGTATGAAGCAGTGTTCCCAACAGTCACGGACACGCTTCTAGTCGTCTGTGAGCGGTCCACAACTTGCCATGACCGCCTCATATGCTCCGTATTGCTTCGATAAGTGATTCCCGTCTTTGGGTCCTTTCTCTTGAGCCTTTGGCCGACGGGCGTATTCTGTTTTGCCGTCCTTAAATAGGCGTTCCCCATCGTGTCCACGGCCTTAACCATGGCTTCATGGGCTTCCCCATCGGTCAGCGTCCTGCAGTTTTTCACAAGCCTCATCATGCCGCTAGTGGTCAGCTTTACATCAGCCATTTTCGCTATCTCCGTACACGTCACGGGCCTCCAGTGCAATCTCTGCATGGCTTCCATAGACTGCCGAACAGCTCGCCGACTTAAAATGGAGCGTACGGCCAAAATGCTCAACGTCAACCTTCGCCCCTGCGGGGATCACGATTTCAGGGCTGAAAAACAGCTTCACGTCTTCCGCCATTGCGGGGACTCCATCCACCATGACGACTTGACGGCGGCCATAAGACAGACGGCACGGAAAAGGTTCGGACTCCGTTTCAACCGCTTCTAAAACGCCGTTCTTCCCTTCCCGCACGTCCTCAACAATAGCCACGGCCATATCTCGATACAGGGACTCAATAGCAGCCGTTACCAATGGATTTTCCGAAAGCACACCAAATCACGCTCCTTTGTCAGCTCGTCGGCCATCTCTTCCAACAGCTCCTCGGGGGTTTTGCCGTCAAGCTCCACTTTGGTGTCGCCTTCCTGAATGGATTTGGCCACGGACAACGCAGAATCGCCTAGGAGCGTTTTTTTAGAAAGACGAATATATTTCCCTGCGACCGCCTGAATAATCCACTCGTACAGCCCGCTAGGAACGTCCGTGACATTGCAAAAATTCTTAACATGCGCTACTTCCGCATCCGCCATGATTTTTAAAATCTCAAGGCTTTCGTCAACCTCAACGCCCGTTAATGCTGTCACCAGTCTTGCGGCTTCTCCTGCGATGTCCATGGCCATTCCTCCTATTCCTTTTTGCCCCGCTTTTTGGGCTTTTCTTCTTCGGTTTCGCTTGTTTCCTCAGCTTCTTCCGTTTCGGTGACTTCCTCGGCGGCTACCCTCGGTTCTTCGTCCTTCTTTTCGTTCACAGGTTCAAATCCTGCGAAAACCAAATCTGCAACACGTTCAGCCGTGTCTGCGTACTGTACTTCGTTAAGCCTGATTAATTTCACTCTTTGCATTGCAACCTCCAGTTAAGCTCCAATGTTAACCCACAGTTTCGGCATTTGATTAACAGGAATCCACAAATCATGGAATTTTCGATAGTCGATTTTCCACGCATCCGCCTTTTGGTTGGTATCGGGGTCAAAGATTCTCACCTTGTCAGTCTTGGATACTGCGATAGGAAGGTCTCTCGGAATGATAATCCAGTTAATATCCTTTGCAGCATCATCAGCCTTGAATCCGCCTTTTTCCTGCTCACTCGTCGTCCCATCGTTAAAGACATAGGCCGTTTTCATTCTAAGGGACGGCACGCCAAGAATGGGAACGTCGTTGAAGGTGGAAACTTTGTTCTTAATTTTTCCTGCGTCAAATTCGGACACGTTGATGTATCGATTAATGCCCTTCGCATTGTTCAGGATTCTTCTGGACTTCGTGGACATGATGATGACAAGGGCGGTGCTTTCGCCTGCAACGTCCTGAATGTTGCAAATGTCTTCGTCCAATTTTTCCAAAATCGTAGCCGCATCGAGGGTAAATCCTTCCAATACTCTTCCTTCTGCTTTGGCAAGCGCCGCAATTCTGGAATAGCGGTAGGAGTCGATTTCAGGAATCACCTGTTCTTTCTGAAAGGTCCCAAGTACAGTGCCAGCATTGGCAATGAAATTGGACTCATTTACATCCATCGCATCGAGGTGGAACGTACGGCCACGATCCTGCGTCATGGTGTAGTCACGATATTTCAACGTCACGGAACCCTGATTGAATCCTTTGTCACGGTCATATTTTGCAAGGCCAGTCGTGCTGATTTCAGGCATTCTAACGGTGTCGCCGCCGTTATATTTAACGTTTTGTGCGTTGCCCTCCATCCATCCAGATGTCGCACCAATTGCGACTTGCTCGTCTAATTTGCTCTGGAAAATCTTTGCCGTTTCAAGCGTGTTAATGCTCATTCTTCATCTTCCTTTCTTCACAGCCCCAAGGCATCGCCAATGGCTTTGGCCATATCATTGCCCTCGGGTTCTTTTCCGCCTGGATCTCCAGGCTTTAGTCCGTCAATCTTCGCCGTGTCGAACAAATACGCATCAGACTCTTTCAGTCCCTTGAGCTGTTCCTCCAAGCCTGCAACGGTCCCGTCCTCATTGAGTTTCAGTCCAGTTCCGTCAAGCAACGCCCGAACCGCTTTGGGGTTCTTCGCCTTTGCTGTTGTCAGCGCCATATCAACGGCGGTATCCAGCTTCAACTTGTCAAGGTCGGCCTTGTACTGGGCTTCCCTTTCCTTTGCGGCTTTCTTGATTTCGTCCAATTGCGCCGCCAAGGCTTCATTGTCCTTGTTTGCCTTGCGCAGCTTGTCAAGTTCCCCGCCCATGGCTTCCTTCTCGGCCTTTGCGGCCTTGAGTTCTTCCAGTTTGGCGTTAAATTGGGACTTCGCAACAAAGTTCTTCCCAAGGTCATTCACGATTGCTTCCGCCTGCTCGTCCGTCAGCCCAAGGGCCTTCAATTCGTCTTTGGTCATTGTTCTTACTCCTCTCGCTTCGCTTGTTTTTCGTCGGCCACTCCCGACGTTCGCAGTCCTGTTCTTTTTCGCCTGCAGTGCCGAAAAGGCAATATAAAAAGCAGTCCTTGCGGACTGCCCTTTACTCTTCTCTTTCGCTCTCTTCTAGGAGCTTATAAAATTCCTCGTAACTCTTTCTGGCCGTTTCTGGGGCCTGCTCCGTGAGCTTGTAACGGTGTTCCTTCGTGTCGTAGAAATACCACTCTTCACGGTCCATGAAATGCGGAACGTCGTTAATCTCCATCCTTAATCAGTCCTTTCTGCTTTAGCCACTCATTCATAGCCTTCCCCAGCTCGTTCGGCTCGCCAAGTTGGCTGTTTGCGAACACCTCGGCGAAAAACTCTGCCTTGTTCGTCCTTCCATAGCGGGATAGGTGCTTTAATAAGTCAAAATCCTTGTTCATCCTTTCCGCAATGGCTATGATTTCGTCAACGATTTTCTTCTTTGTTTCGTCATTGATTTTGTTGTACCACTTGTAGCGCGCTTTAACGGTCTTTTTGTTCATGTCTATAAACGCCCTAGGATCTTCCGCAGTCCATCCCTGCGCCTTCATCTCTTCGGCTACGATCATATTTTCGAGGATGTGCCCGTATTCGTGTGTGACATTGTAGAAAAGGGCGTTTTCCGCCTTGCACGGCATACTCCAAAATGACTTAACGGCTTCTTTTGTCGCTTTCACAAAGGCTTCTTTCGCCTTGTCGTAATATCCACGGTTTAGGTTTAATGCTTGGTCAAGCGGGTTGACTATATACATTCGCACGGACGCTATGACATTCTTCTGCCGTTCCGTGTCCAGCTCCATATTGCTTGCGGCCTTAATAGCTCCAAATTTTTCGTCTAGCCGTTTAAGCTGTCCCAAACATGGCTCCACAATGTCGTGCGTCAGCTTGTCTAGCACCTCGTCCGCGACGTAATTGAAGCCGATAGATAGCGCAATAGCCTTTATACGCTCCTTCGGGTCCTTCGGTAATGGTGGGTCCGTCTTCGGCGCCTTCTTCTTCGGAGGCTTTCCAAGATATTTCTCGGCCCACTGGTCGTACGTCAGTTTGCTTTCGACGAACTCGGTCTTGCGTCCGCTCCTTGCCGCCCTCGTCCCTTTTTCGTCATCCGTAACGTCTGGGATGTAAGGGATGGTGGTTGTCCTGCACCACGAATGAAAAGGTGGCATCGTAACGCCTGGCTGTGCATCTTTGACGCTGAAACGCTTCCCATCCAGCGACCGACATATTTCCGTGGTCCGATTGTCCAGCGTGGCCAAGATTTCGTATTCATCGACACCCGTTTTTTGGTAAGAATCAAAAATCCCTTTTTCGGTGACGTAGGCCGTTTCCGTCTCAACAAGCCGCCTTGCGCTCTGGTACGAAACGTTGAAGCGCTTCGCTAGGCGCTCGCTCATCCCATTAACGCCTTCCCTCAGCATCAAGGACTGCGTTAATTCCCTTTTTATCGTCCCCGCCAATTCTTGACGGTTCTTCCAGATTCTTTCGGAAAAATCCTTCCCGTCAGCGGCCCACCGCTCTTTTACCGCCTGTTCCACCTTGTCAGTAGGCAAGCCCGCAAACGGCTCAAACTGGCCTTGCGCCTTGTACGTCAGATATGCGGCTCTGTAGTGACTGTCTTCATACGCTTCTTTCAGCATCTCGTCAGTCTTCACGGCGAACTGCTTGCCCACTTTTTCGACGTATATTCCAGTTCGGATCCATAATTCCTGTGCCCTCGTCAGTCTTTGACGGATGGAAGCATTTTCAAGCATTTTCAGAGTTTCTGGGTCTAGATCATCACGCAATGCCATTTCCTTGAACTCGTCAAGGTCCATCTTGAAGGCTTTCAACTCTTTGGCATCAAGGATTTTTCGTGCATCCGCAAGGCTAATCCCATTCACGCTCGCATATCGTGCGTACCAGTCAGCGACTTCCTTCTGGCACTGTCTAAGTGCCTGTTCATAAACGTCTTTCAGCAATGCAGAGCAGTCATCAGCCTTTCGCATTTCTAGCGTCTTCAACCGCTCAAACCGCTCGGCCCAATACTTGTCCATGGTCATTCACCCTTCGGGAATTGGTCCATGCCCTCCAAGGCTTCGCTACGCTCCTTTTTGAGCCGCTCAAGTTCCTTTGCGGTGTCAGTGGTCCACGGGTGGTTTGCGACAATTGTTTCATCGCTCAAAATCCCGACAGAGTTCCTGCAGTTGGCAATAGTTTCGCCTTCATTGGTCAGCATATCACGATTAAAGACGAATTCAACTTTGCTTGTCGGTGTGATTCCCTTCGCCGACAAATAGGCATCCACAAAGCCCATGAGTTTCCTCAACGACGCCTTGAATTGGATCTCCATCTGATTTGCGTCCAAATCAATATCGGAATAGGCCGCCTGGATGTTCATCTGGTTCGCATTCCCGCTCGTGAATCGCTCATCCTTCGCATCAAATCCCCGCCCGTTCTCAATGATTGCCCTCTTCAAAAGGTTCTGAATGAGTTGGAAGTTCTCAGGATTAACTTCGACGTGCAAGGCTTCAACGCCACCATTTTGCCCGTCGTCCCGTCGGATCTTCACGGCCCCGTAGGTCATCAGGTTCCGCCTGAACTCGCCAAGGTTTTCGCCGTCGTAATTGTACAGGACCAAAATCGTATTCCTGATGTCCTCGCTCGTGGTGTCCGCAAACCAACTCGTTAGCTGGTTCAATGCGTCCTGCAAACACTTCACCTTGCAGATTAACGGCTGCTCGTGGCGGTTTCGCTTGAACGGGACCAACGGGATGTCCGCCCAGTTCATCGGCTTCCCGTCCACCGTCAAATATGCCGAATCTTCCTTCTCACTGTCAGGGATTAACCTGTCGCCGTCAAAAACAAAATATCTAATCCCATCGTGCGTATAATACTCAGCCTTAATCACGGTTTCAGGGGTTCGCCCTCGGTATACTGTTATCGGGAAAATATATAGGGCCGCATCCAGGACCTTGTGCTCCTCGTCGGCCCAAAACGGTAACACCCTGTCGCCACGCAGCATTTTTACTTTTAATTCCCCATCATTCCCGACATATACGAATTGCCAAGCAACACCGCAATTAATGGCATTTTCCCCTGTTGCTTGCATTGTTTCCCAATACTCATCTGTGAAGATCTTATCAAGCGCCTTTGTGTAGGCATCTTCCTTGCCTTCAGTCTTCACTTCGACGGGTCTGCCTAAAAGATAGTTGTTCTTCTGGTCCACCAAAATCCCGTATTGATTATCCATGATTTTAAAATTCGGAAGGTTGTGGACATCGACAGGGTTCCCGTTAGGCCCAATGGCCCTTCGGTTCTTCCGCTCAATGTCCTGATGGTCCGAGTAGTACGCAAGCCCTGTCTTCATGTCAAGGCGTTCCTTGCTTCCCATCCATCTCTTTAATTCTTCTTCCAGAAATTCCAGTTCGTTCATGCCGCTTGCCGCTCCATTGCGTACGATAGCGTCAAAGACGGCGTTAAGTGCATTTTTAATAAACATGTCGGCCCTCACTTGAATGAATATCCATCTTCACGCACGGCATCCATAACAGCGTACCGCATAGCATCCATGAGATGGCTGTTGAAGTCCTCTGGGCGGTTGATTGACTCTCCCGTCTTCTTGTCCTTGTCCCAACAATACGTGCTGATTTCCGTAAGGAATGACGCACATCGTGGGTGGACGTATATATGAAAGTCTTGAATCAGCTGGATACCGTGATTAACTGAATCCTTGCCCTTTCGGCTCGGCGTTACTCTCCTAATCCCATCTCCTCGCAGCTCAGCGATGGATTTAGGCTCGGCACTATCCGCAACGATTCTTTCCTTCGCATATCCCAGACTTTTAACCTCATCTGCGATTTGGTGGTTCGTGAGTCCTCGCTCGTACAACTCGTCAAAAACGAAAATGGCTTTTGAGCCTACGTCTATCAGCCCGCAAAATAGGGCCGTCGGGTCATTCGTGTAACCAAAGTCAAGTCCGAACGCCGACCGAACGCCCAGCCTTCTTCTCACTTCGTCGATGTTAAATAGCTTCTCTTCCCAGTTGTCGTATACGAGGCCCTCAGTCAGGCCCCAATCTCCAAGCCCTGCCACTCTGTACCGCCTTGGATTCTTCTTCATGGCTTCGAACAACGCTAAGTCCGAATCAGACAAGAATTCATTCATCATGTAGTTCGTTGTCGCCGTGAATAAATTTGGGTTCGGCTCAGCATCAAAAAAACGTTTCTTTAGCCAATGCCGCTCGCTCCACGGGTTGAACGTGATTGTAATCTGGGTAAACAGGCCCTCAGGCAATTGCCCACGAATTGACTCATCTAGTCGGTCGAAAGCTTCCTCGTCAGTGACTTCGTACGCTTCTTCAAGCCACATCCAGCAGAGGACCCCTTTCGGTACACTGATTGACGTGATTTTCAGCGGATCATCCAGCCCGACGAATAAAATCCTCTGTCCTGTCGGAGTGTAGATAAGCTCTAGAGGACTTTTCGTGACTTTCCAATATCGCTCTACCCCTAGACGACGAATTGCCCAACATAGGTCGGAAAAACAGCTGTTTTGAAGTGTTCTATAGACTTTCCGCACCACCAGTAAATTGGCGTCTGGATACTTCATCAAATTAAAAATGAACCACAAGGCCGCCGTCTTACTCTTCTTGCTCGCTCGGCTCCCTTTCACGACTCGATACCGCCCCTTGAATCGCCAGAACGCTCCATAATGCTTTCCTACAACGTCTGGCACAAATATCTGTTTCCCCGTCTTCATTCTTCAATCTCGCTTTCCCCGACGAACACGGGAACATCAGAAATCTCTACGGTGGCGGTTGGATTGTCGCTCTGGCCGAGGTAGTTCTTCCCGAGGAAAATGGCCATGGCAGGACTCTTGTCCGCAAGATGGAATTGCTTTCTCCGTAGCGAAACATGCCCCAACGCTCTTTTTTCCCTGAAAACTTTGCAGAAAGTTTTGCCGTAAATCCTTCTGCACCATTTATTGAGTGTGTGCGGTTGGACGTCCAACACCAAACAGATCTCTTCTTCCGTTGCCTGTATGCTGCACATCGCCTCGAACTGTGCTTGACTGATGGTCTTTTCAGGTCTTCCCATTTTCTTCTTTTCCGCCATCCCCCTCACCTTTCTTCCACTTCGCACTTAATATCTTTGGTGTGCAATTTCCCCACTCCACTTTGTGATGGATTCTGTAATGCTTATCGCCCATCATGAACAGCTTTACGCACGACGGTGAAAATATGACGGAGTAAAACGATTTGACGTACGTCCCATTGTCTAGATACGTCCCAGTCATTCCGCCTTTATTTGATTGCGTTTGTAACTGATTAAGCATGAAGTCCATAGGCGTTAGTATTAACTTTCCCTGCTGCCCAAGAAGCGTATATGTATTGACATCTTCATTAACTCTCCCGACAAAATCAAAGCGCTTCTCGCTATCGCAGAAAAAAGAATTCATGGCTTTCCTTAATAGCCGTTTTTTTACGTTCCCACCGTCTTTTCCGCCTATGTAATCGCCACCTTGTGCGAACGCCACCGTCAACGCTCCAGAATCGTCTAGAAAATCAAGCATCGCCGTGAATATGGAATTGATGTTCCTCGGGCTTTTACTGACCAGTCGCCCGTCCTCCATGTATCTGTGCGAAAAAGATGTGTAATCATCGTCGAGTTCCAGAAAATAGCGGTATCCACGTTCTTTCGCAATGTCCCAGCACGCATTTCTTGCATATACAATTGTCCGCCTATCCTCGAACGTGTCAGCTGTGTCAAACGTCTTCGAGATAGCCAGCTTATCGAACATCACGACTTTTTCCAGTCCAAAATTTTGGTAATAACGCTCCGCCGTTTCGTCCTCATTGTCAATTACAATTAACCAGTCTCCGCTATAGCCAAGTGATTTCAGCGTTTTCAGCGTGTGTACGCTGTCTGGCCTCCCGTGGCTAAGGATAAACACGACAAATCTTCTATTCCCCTTCATTTAGATCAATCTCCAACGCTTCTTTGAGCTTCGCATATCCGTTTGCAATTGCATCTTCATTATCAATAATGACCAACGCCGACCGTTCCATTAAATCCTGCATGGCCTGTGTTGCTCCTGCATAGTACTCAGCTACGTGCCGATAATTGAACTTTAGGTGCCGCATTGCCGCTTTTCGCAAAAACTGCCGTTCTTCTTCGGTTATCCCTTCAGCATTGTCAATTTCTTCTAGAAGCTCATTCGTTTTCGTCGTATCAACCAAGTCACTAAGCATTGGACTGGCCCCTGTCACCTCGTATTGTGGAACGTTTACCTTCGTTGTGTATGGTTCGTCCCCCCCGATGGACATTCATCCAAGTCGAATCCAAACTCACCCATGTTGATTCCAGTTATCGCTTCCAATTCTTCCCGCAATAACTCGTCATCCCACGAAGCGAACTCGCTTGTCTTATTATCAGCAAGCCTAAAGGCCCTTGCCTGCTCTTCCGTCAGGTCCTTCGCTACGATACACGGAGCTTCTTTCATGCCCAACTTTTTGGCTGCCTTCAATCTCGTATGGCCTGCAATGATCACGCCGTTCTTGTCGACTACAATCGGGACTTTAAACCCAAACTCCTGTATAGATTTTGCCACTTTGTCCACGGCATCGTCGTTGTACCTAGGGTTGTTCTCGTATGGCTTAATCTCGGATAGCTTTAAATTCACAATATCCATTTCCCTCTCCTTCCTATCCATCCTCCATCCATTTTTGGGCAAGAAAAAGCCCCCGATTTCTCGGGGGTTCTTCCTTCGTATGAATTTCCATGAGGGAGGTTTGGACACATCTACCCTTTCGTCCACGCTATTATTGTACCATGTTTTTTCCTCAGTTCATGCTCAAGAAAGTTGTGAACTATGTGTGAAATTGGAGCTCATAAAACACAAACATATTTTTATCCAGGAAGAATCATGTCCGCAAGATTGATCATTGCTTTCCGGTATTCGGACCGCACCCGCCCAACGTTTCCTCCGTCCCCCATTTTTAAGGCCACGGACTGCCATGATAACCGCTCCATGCCACGGCTCTTTACTATCTCTTGTTGCCACTTCGGCAGTGCTTCGACGGACCTGTCAATTCTTTCTAAAAGACTGCAAACATGAGCATATTCAATGCGCTTGTTCGCCAACCGCTTTTCTTCCCGTTCTTTCTCGTCGCAATACGCTTCTTGCGGGCTGGGTTTTTCCCACGTCCCATCGCGCCCCCCGCTCCACCCGTATTTGGTCGTTTTTGCCACTGGTAGTTGATTCAACACCTCTTCGATTTCGGCCATTTCAGACTCAAGGTTATTCTTTCGGACCGTCAAGGCATTGTACCGTTTTAAGTAATCGTCCACTATTGTAAAATATGCATCATTCCACATTAACCGTCTTCCCCCATTCCTGCTATTTCTCGCTGTAAGTCCATCATTGCATCGTCAAACCGCTTCAATCTCTTTTCACCAAATCCAAACTTCGAACGCAATATTTCCTTGCATTCCGCAATTCCAAGGTCGAACACTTGTTTAGAATATTCATACATCCAGGCCCTGAACTTTGGCACTGGCATCTTTTGAAGCTCCTTAACTTCTTGCCGTGCAAGTGGATTCGTCTTTCTCGTCTCCATCGTTCCTACCTTCTAACGCCTTAACTCTTTGCCGTGCGTCCTCACATTGATTGTCCAGCCAACTGATGATGTCGCTCATTTCTCGATTTGCCTTCCTCAGCTTGCCATTGTACTCCTTTAACTCCTTGACTCTCTGTGCAAGGGCTGCGCTGTATCTTTTCGCCCTTGAAAGCTCTCCTTTCAAGCCGTCGATTTCTTTTATCTGCTGCTCAGCAATTAAAAATTGTTTGCTCAAATCACTCTGCAGCGCTACAATATGCGCCTGCTGTGATTCCAATTCTTCTGGTGGGTCTGGTCTTACGAACATTTCCGCATCTTCCTTTCAATTTCCAATTCTGCTCTAATCAATGTATCATGCCATTTTGTGATTTCTTTCGGTCTGTAAACTGAGTCTTTTTCTTCGGCTACGCCCCATTTTCCATTTTGCACGTCCCTATAAATCATGAAATTCGTTCCTACAACTCGGTAACATGCAAACGTTTGCTCAATCTTCATTATGCCTCCTCGGACTATTTCCCTGTACTCCCGAACCCGCTTTCGCCCCGCTCAGTGTCCTTCACCTCGTCGGGGAACTCGTCGACTACGACCAACTCAACGGGTTCGTTGAAATAAATCTGTGCGATTCTGTTACCTGCGCTAATGCTACTGCTTGGGATGTAATCGTGGCGGCCCGATTGCAGGCTAATTGCGCGGTAAATAGCGTAAATTTCGCCCCGATAATCGCTATCAATCAAGCCTTGACCGTTCGCCATGATAAGGTCC
>ERZ894180.648-NODE-648-length-26803-cov-75.006954_pt1 | contig 26803 bp, 28 predicted proteins | sample MGYA00380278_ERZ894180 | MGnify/ENA primary metagenome ERZ894180 (study PRJEB32331, sample SAMN06328450) | human gut metagenome | biome: human gut microbiome; feature: stool | host: Homo sapiens | collected 2013-02-24 ...
CTCTATCGACTTTATATGCCATCTTACTTTTTAGGGACATTTACTGAATATCCCTAAATAAAGTTCGGTCCTTCCCTATAGGCATACATGCCTTGGGTACTACGACCTCTGCTGACTTCTCACGGCAAGCTTTACTCCATCATGGTACTTCGAATGATTCATCTTCACCATATGTCCGTGAGACCTCCTCGGATAAGGGTATTAACTTTCCATCTTATGTCTGCTCCATTTACACCAACCGTTCCGAATAGCTACTGGGCTTTGGTTTGTTTGGCAACCTTACCCACGGTCATATGCCTTATATGAAGTTTCTGTTCGTCAGACCAGATGTTTGCCGCAAGCTTCTTTCAGATTCCAACTCGCGATGGACACCCTTGCTTTGGGCTGTATGATTCCCGCTATTAGGGCTCATTAGGGACTTGCACCCGTTAGCTAATACTCATGCCGAGCATACCAAAACAATAGCGACTGCAACTAGTAGCTTCATAGTGACAGTCGCTATTGCTATATATAAAGGTTCAATACCTGTAGTTCATCGAATGCTTACGGAGAACTCCTGAACTTCATGATTACTCCCAGTGATGTCGATGACCGTAAACCTCTTGAATACAAGTCTTTTGTGGAGTTTATCTACGGAAAGCTGGTCGGTGACAAAGGATACATCGGCAAGAACCTGTTTGACAGACTGTTCGTTGACGGAATACAACCTATAACCAAACTGAAAAGCAATATGAAAGGGACTTTGATGTCAGTTTCAGACAAGCTGCTTCTCAGGAAACGGGCCATTATTGAAACTGTCAATGACGAACTCAAAAATATAGCACAAGTGGAGCATTCAAGGCATAGAATCTTTGACAATTTTATTGTCAACCTTCTTTCCGGCATTGCCGCATATTGCTGTTTCCCCAAAGAAGCCGTGTATCAATGTTTCACGAACAATTAGCACACAGCTTGCATTATTCTGAATTCATCGAACTCACGTCATATTACAAAAGAAGACACAAGGCAAAAACCGTAATAAAAATATATTATTAACCTCTTCCTAATTCTCGTTTTATAAGGTTAACCAATTTCTCCAACTCTACGCATATTTCTGCTTTCACTATCTGACAATCATCTTTTATTTCATCTTGTGGATTTGGACCTTTGCTTACACAAAAATCTTCTTTATTAGCCGTTACATATACTTCAAATAAAAGATTAGGTAGTGTTGAAGCCATTTGAAGAAAAGTTACCCAAATAAGAGAGTCCTTATATTGATCTTTTTTCTTTGAGGGTGACATTTTATGTAGCACTCTAAAATGAGCCTTATTACGTAGATTAGCATTATCTTTGATGACATATGTATTCCGCCAAATACGCTTCTCAATATCTTCTAAAATAGTTACAAGATCTATCAAATCAATTACATCACTAATTCTAGACTTCTTAGGTTCTCCAATACAATCAGCATATGATTTCAATACAGTCTTCAATTTGTTCTGATCGACTTCTGCCTTAGCTTTATTCTCTGCAAAATGTTGAGTGTATTCCTCCCATACAATAGATGAAGTTACAGAAGTCACCTGATTGTTTTCAATCCATGTAAGAATTTGATTATATAATCCCAACTCAGCAAATGAGTTTCTCACAGCTAATGAGATAATATAAATCAGCATACATGTATCCCAAAAAATAACCGGTTTATCATTTGGAATAACCTCTGCCACCTTAGATGCAGCTATTATCTTCTTGGGCTTATATGTTAGTGCCATCGTAGTAATTAAGTAGTTCTAATGAGTATTTCAAATTTTCTTCTAATTTAGGAATCTGCATGTTTAAACCTTGAGGCCATTTTTTGTCTTCAGAAAGCCATTGAGAAAAGTCTTCAACAGACAATTCAATCTCGCTTTTATGTAAAAGTGTAATGAACTTCATCCAACGTTCAAGATCATGAGGGTGAACCAAAGGGCTTGTCTTATTACACGCTGCTTCCCATATTTCCAATGCATTGTAAACTTCTTCTGAAAGAATATCAGATAAAGAAATCACTTCTCCAGAAATAGAAATACATTTTGCCCATGACTCATCTAAAAATTTGGCTACAAAATCATTAAAAAAGGCATTGAGTATCATATTATATTGCGTAATTCCCAATGAACTAACTGTATTTGGAGTAATGTTCGTTACTTTCAGTTCTTCCCCTATAATAACAATCCACACTGATGCCTCGGCAAGAGTTGCCCGACGAGTTTTGAAACAACCAACATGATCTTCTGGTGCAAAAATATTTTTTGCATAATCCGATGCAAGTTTTTTCTGATACTGAAATATTGCCAGATCGGATTCTTTCATTTTTTTAAGGAGTATGATTAGCTCCGTCTCAGGATGAGTGATTGTAAGGTGTTGATATTTAAGCATTCTTTTTTATATTTAGGTCTATATAGTTTGTTCGTACAAAAATATAGTACAAACTCTATCTTTAACGTGAGTTCGATGAAATTAAGTGCAACATAAAAGTTGGTGATTAGCGAAAATTGTTGTACCTTTATAGTGCTAAATTACAAAGAAATACGAACAATAATCGCTATGCTCATCGAAGACAAAGTTACAAAATTATTTTGTATGGCAGACGATTTCTGCAAGTTTTTTGACTCTCAAATGGAAAAATACAGTGTCTGTGACATCTGAAAACACAGTTACCACCGTGCCGGTAGAATGTCAAAGTCCTAAGTGATGTTGATAATCATACTGTTTCATTGTTCGGGATACCGCTGCATGAAACATTTTTACCTTGAAAAGGTGTGCAAGGGAATGCGCCACATGTTCCCAGCCGTAGTGTCATACAACCGTTTCGTGGAACTCCAGAAGGAAGTTGCCGTACCCCTGGCCATATTCATAAAGAAAGTCCTGCTGGGCTGGTGCACGGGCGTCAGTTTTGTAGACAGCACCCCGTTAAGGGTGTGCCGCAACCAACGTATCCATATCCACAAGGTTTTCCGTGGTATAGCTAGGAGATGCAAATGCTCCATGGGATGGTTCTTCGGCTTCAAACTTCACATTGTATGTAACGAGAAAGGGGACCTGCTGAATTTCATGATAACGCCGGGAGATGTCGATGACAGGAAACCGCTTGAATACAAGGATTTTGTGGAGTTCCTATATGGCAGGCTTGTGGCAGACAAAGGATATATAAGCAAACATTTGTTCGAGCGACTTTTTGTCGACGGAATACAGTTGGTAACAAAGCTAAAGAACAATATGAGAGGTGCGCTTATGAGCATGTCTGACAAGCTGTTGTTGAGAAGGAGGTCCGTCATTGAAACCGTAAACGACGAGTTGAAGAACATTGCGCAAGTCGAACATTCCAGACACAGGTCCTTTGATAATTTCATTGTCAACACTCTCGGAGCATTGGCTGCATATTGCTGTTTTCCGAAATAGCCATGTATAAGGGCTGAAAGATATTTTGATACACAACTCGCTTTATTCTGATTTTCGTCGAACTCACGTTAATTAGATAAGGGCATGATTAATGTTGCATATTTTGTTGAAATCCTATTTCGCAGATTAAACTCACCAATGTAACTTTTGTTTCTTGCAGTAAAAGTTGCATTTTATAGTTTTACTTAGGAAAAGCGTATTAAATACGCTAAAAAATCAAATACATTCATTACCTTTGTGTATTATTGATTATTACATAAACATTCAACCTAAAAACAGCATAAGTTATGCAAATACGTTATTCTAAGATTTTTATAATTCAAAATGATATACCTTCTGCTAATGAAGCTGTATTTGATAGGACTGAAAATGTTCGTGAATATATTGAAGCTATTACAACAGAGTTAACTAATAATTCTGTTACTCGTCAATATTGCTTTGACGAACAATATGAAACTGCTAACAATGATGTAATTTTCATTGTAACAAAAATTAATGCCTTATGTTCTGTTCCAGACGGAGATGAACGTAAAGTTGAAATAGCAGAAGAACTCAAGAACTACATAGAATCACGGCCTGCACAACGACTATCATCTATAGAAAAAGGATTTAATGACAATCATCCTCAATTAAATCCAATACCTAAAGGTGTATTGATTATTGCTGAAACAATTAATGAGGAAGGTGGCAGTAGGCTAATTCTTGCAAAAGCAGATTATGCCGAATTTATGGAAGAGCAATCTGGAGATAAGAAATTGGGATTACCAACAAAAAAGAAGATTTATAAAGCTATATCTATAGAATATGTTTTAAACAATCATAATTATGACATATCAAATATATTAGTATGTGATACTAGTAGCAGAGATGCTAAATATTGGTGGAGAAGTTTCTTAGAATTAAAAGAATTGAGGACCAATGAGCTAAATACAATAAATGCATATAAAGCTATAAAAGACAAAGTTATATCTCCTATTAGAAAAGACCATAAAACAGATTTTATCAATTTGTTCAACTTTAATCTTGCTTATTTCTCGTCAAATGATGATTTTAATATAGATGAATATATACAAAAGATACGAGACTATATTCCTGTAGATCACAATCTTAATAAGGAATCTTTAATAAATAAATTACATACCCTTCCGGAAACAGAAAAATTCGACCGCACATTTCAAAAACAACCTACAAGCATTAGCGATAGAATGAGAAGGCAAATTGTTCGTTTGGCAGACAACTTGGATTTATCCATAAAAGGCCAAATAGAAAATCTACAGAATGTTATTAAAGCAGACCTTGATAATCAAGGCAATAAAATAGTCGTAATCTATTCTGATGAAGGTTACGAACATTTTATAAGAAACCAGCAATAACTAACTTATGAGTACTTTATTTATATCTATAGTGCAAAAACTTCTTATTCACCCTGTCCTAGAAGAACAAAGTAATAAGGAAACATCAATGGTGTATGAAGCCTCGTATCAATGCCAAGGATTTCAAGACCAACTACCAACGGAAGATGAAATATGTATAGAGTTAGGTGAAGGTGATATTTTATGTTTAACAATTTTAGAAGCAGAAGATATTGCTATTACATATCGTTTACATAGCTTAGAACAAACTTGGGAAAGATTCATTAGAAAATGTAACGAAATAACTTACTCTGAGGAAGTCCCATTAAGTTTAAAAATAAAAATAGAAAAAAGGCAAAATATCAATGTATTGCATATATATGACTATGAATTGTTTTACAAGGATCTGTCAACCAAACAATTAAAACAGTTTTTGGAAATATGGAATGTCAGAATGCAGTCCAATATTATGGTTTTTGTTCACTCTGACGAATTTGTGCCTTGGCATACTCCAACTATATACTTTCAGAAATCATCAGAACATACTGAAATAATAGAACGTAATTATGACCGCTCACTTATATATGACAGAACCAATCGGCTAGTATATAGTGAGTTTACATATAGGAACATTCTACCTTTAGATTTTGAATTGTCATCTTTTGAGATTTCAGACCCTATTGCAAAATTATTTGCTATAGCATATTTTTATTATACACTTTCAAGCATATTTGATTTCAGTTCTTTTGCCAATAATCATATCAACTACAAAATTAATGGATTCAAAACTCGTGAATTCACAGTGCCTATTAATCTTGCCGATTTACAAATAAGTATTCCCAATGTCAAGATATTAAGTGAAATCTATAATTGGATTTACTTAGAGGGTAATACCTATGACAAAATGATTATAGCACGAAATATTATTTCTATCAATCTTATTGATGGAGAATCGATTAACTTTACAAACTCTACGTTTAGTGCTATTCAATCCAATTTTAGATATTACTCAAAAGAAAATGTAAAAAATTTTATAACTCTACGAAATGAACTCTCAAAAATCCTACTTGATCAAGAGAATAAGATAGCTTCTTTCGTTTCTGACTTTGCATCTGATTTCAAGAAAAGTATTCTTCCTTCTATTACTTTCTTTATATCAGTCATAGCTATACGGGCTATATCACATCAAGAAATATTTGACGGATTTTCACCCAATATTATGAAAATCTCAATTCTATTAGTTGTCCTTTCATTTGTTAATTTACTATATTCGTTGTTCTTTGAACTGAATAGGAAGTTACACTATTCACAACAACAAATAAAGGATATAAAAGAAAGATATAGCAAACTATTAACCGAAGAAGAAATTGCAGATATATTTCATGAAGGAGATAATTGCCAAAAAAGAAATTGTTTTATTTTTGCTCGTAAACAACGTTGTTATAGCGTTTGTATGTGGGTGGTATGTATTCTCTTAATGTCTGCTTTCCTTTATTGGATAGGCTTAGATCGAGATTTTAAAAAAACAGGAACAAATGAACACAACATTGAATATGTAGATTCTATCAAGTATATACCACAAATTATTGATAATATGCAAGTTAATACTGATTGCGACACATTAAAGACTGATACAAATTCTTAAAAATGATTCCTAGGATAGAATTGTATTTTTGTATCTATGAACCTTTATGCCCTTGTGCAGAACACAACAAGCCTCCGATGATGCAATATTGAAAAATGCCTTCTTTATATGAAAGATACATCAAAGATATTTAGAAGTTTATTATTAAACAACAATTAATAGTGTATTAACAAAACAAAATGAAGAATCCTAGCAACCAGTACTGACTGCAATATATAGGTTCAACAAAACAATAGCGACTGCAACTACTATATTTATAGTGACAGTCGCTATTGTTGTATATAAAGGGTTAATATCTGTAGTTTATCAAATGCTTACTAAAAGTCGGAGCTTTGTACAGCTTTTGATACACTTTCATTTAAATCTATACAAATAAGATTTTTCTGCACATATGTCTTGAATCTATTTTTAAGGAGAATAGATAAAACTTGTAGCATAAAAAATAGAATAGTTAATACGAATCATATTTTCTTTTATTTACTAGTTTACCGTTTTTTATATCCCCAAACCTTTCTTCAAGTAATGGGATAAAAGCAACGGCATTAAAATCAAGAAAGCGATCTTTATATTTTAAGATGACTTCTTTAAAATAAAGAAATATATCATCACAAAGTGCTTTTCTCGTTTCATCTTCAGATAAATCATCGTATTTATCTATTGTAAGCATTTGATCTATTATAAGTTTATCATCTTTTTTTAGGTATCTGTAAAATGATTTTAAATTGCCACCTTCTATATTTTCTGAAAGGAAAAATCTAAGAATTGCGCCAATTGTAATATGGCTGTATTGGGGATCAAGAGTAGTTAGTTTGGTCGAATTTGATTCTTGCCAATCAAAATCGTTTAGGCCATCTATAATATAGTCTAAAATTTTTTGATTTTTAAATGCTTTTTCGGGTGTTCTTCCTCCTTGTGATTGAAACGTAATTTGTAAAAATAGTCCCATGATAATTTTGTTTTAATAATTAATGATATGTTTTATTACCGGCAGGCAAATGATGATTATTTTGTTCATAAGTCTTTATTCTTTGAGTTTCGATTGAACGATCAACTTGCTTAGTATTTCCAATAGTATTGGGATCAACCTTCATTTCCAAACCAGCTTTAACAACATTTCCATTTGCATCTAATTTTATTCTTCCATTAGCATCTATGGCTACGGAAGTTGCAGTTGATTTATTTATCCTAGCTTCATTCAATCTTACTTGAGAATACCTTCTTTGGGGATTTTGAGATTCACCTATTTTGTAAACATCACCTTGATTTAATCGTACATATGATGTAGGATTCAATTTTCCTTTTTCATATACAGGATACCAGCCATCACTTGTTGCCACTAGTTCATATACACATAATCCATACAAGTCTATTTGTGCATTGATATTTTTTACATATCCATACAGAGTTGGGTTTCCTCCAATTAAACCAGTAGGATCTTGATTTAAATAGTTCCCAATATTGGAATCATAAAAACGTAATCTGTTATAGTACAATCCGGTTTCACTATCCTTATACTGTCCCTGAAACTTGAACGGACAATCAAACTCCGTTCCTTTATCAACGGCAAGCACTTTCCCGTATATATCCAGCGTGCAGTCCCAGGTCTTGTTTCCCTGTCCATCATACATCTGGATGGGTGTACCCATATAATCGGACACAATGGAATACTGTTTATCACCCTGTATCTTCGCCGCAGGAACAAACGTGCCCGCCTCGAACACCCAGGTGGTAATATCTTCTGCCGGTTCTTTGGGAGGGGTGTTTTTCTCTTCATCTTGTTGTATTTCCGTTGCCTTATAGCACCATTCGTGCAGCGGTACGTTTCCGTCCCACACCCAGCGTGTGACCTTTCCGAAATACCGCTTGGCTATACGTCGTCCCAACGCGTCGTAGCGGAACTCCACCGGCCTGCCGTCCGGACGTACGACTTTCTTCAGCATGCCGTTGGACGCCCACTCGTAGAGCCATCCCGTGCCCGTAGCCAGGCAGCGGATGCCGCGTCCCTTCTCCATGTGCTTGCGGTCATGGGGCACGCCGTTGTCCTGCAACTCCTTGAACTCGCGGAAAACGAGGTTTCCCTCGTCGTCGTAATGATAGAAGCAATCCGGGTCTTCCAGCAGCCGGCCTCCCGCACCGTACTTGCGGTCTTTCCTCTCTGGCGTTTCAAATAAGTTGCCCACGAAATCCGGCACGCGGTAAATCACGTCCGTCTCGGAGCCGTTTGTTGTTTCCTGGCGGATGAGGAAGTCGAAACGGTCGTAGTCGTAGCGCATGAGCGTTCCCGTCAGCTCGTTCTCCTTGGCGAGCAACCTATTGGCGACGCCCCACTCGTAGCGGTACGCCCCGCGTTCGATGCCGCCCGACCGCACGGACTTGCGCACCTCGCGCCCGAAACGGTCGCGCTCCGTCCTGACGGTCACACCCCCGGAGAACGTGCGCTGCACCTCCAGCCCCGTGTTGTCACGCACCCAGGACGCCTGCCAGCCTTCGCCCGACTGCATGGCCTGCAAGTTACCCTCCCGGTCGTATGTATGGCGGATGTCCGCCCCCAGGCTGCTGGTGATGCGGGTGCAGTTTCCCTCGCTGTCATACGTGCGGCTGACGGTATATTCTCCCTGTTTTTCCCCGGTGACCAGTCCTGTCTTTCTATCACGGATGAACTCCAGCAGGTTCTCCGCGTTCTGTGCCTTGACGAGCAGGCCGTCCTTGTCATACGTGTAAAGGGAGACCTCGCCGTCGTACTGTTCTTCCTTCAGGATGTGGTCCAGCCCGTCGTATAGGTATTCGGTCCATTTGCCGCCGGGACGGTTCACACGGGTGACACGTCCCGCCCCGTCACGCTCGTACTCGCGGCGGATGCCGTCGAAGCCTGTCTCCGTAATGACCTGGCCCAGCCCGTCCAGCCCGAAGAAATAGTTGTCGCCCGCCTCGTTCCCGATGCGGCGGAGCTGCAGCTCGCTGTTGTAGCCGAAGGTGATGCGGTGACGCTCCTGCTCGCGGCTTTTCAGCACGCCCAGAGCACCGTAGGTGAACCTGACCTCACGGATGTTGTCGGCGGCATGGACCAGGTTGCCCATGGCGTCGTACTCGAAACGGTGCACGTTGCCGTCCGGCTCCTCAAGGCGGATGAGGTTGTCGGCACGGTCGTAGGCGTAGCGGGTGGCGTTGCCTTTCACGTCCACCGCCTGCACGAGCCTGCCCCTGCCGTCGTATTCCCAACGGCGGAACAGCCCGTTGGGGAACTGCAACAGTTCGAGGTCGTACCTGTCGTTGAAGGTGAGCGTGTAAACCCGTCCCTGTCCGTCGGTGATGGTGCGCAGGACTCCGCCGTCGTAGGTGTATTCCACCGTTTCCCCGCTGAGCGTGGTGCGGCTGACGACACGGTCCTGTTCGTCATAATCCCATGACAGCTCCCTGCCTTCCGGTGTGCGGAGCGAGGTCAGGTTGCGGTTCTTGTCGTAATTCAAGAACGTGTCCTCGCCGTTCTCGTCCGTGATGCGGACGGGCTGCCCGAACTCGTTGTAGGCCGTCTTGCGGGTATATCCTTCGGGATTGACCGTGACCTCCAGCTCCTGATACCCGTTGTACTGCTGGCGGGTAATCCCGCCGTTGGCATCCACGATTTTGTAGATGAGCCTGTCCTCGCCGTAGTAGTATTCGGTCTCGGCATCCTCGCCGTTGCGGATGCGGGTGCACCCCTTGGCGTAGCGGATGAAGTATTCCATCACGCCGCCGTCGCCCCACGTATGCACGCACCGGGCATTTTCGCCCCTGCTCTCATATTCCCAATGGAAGGACATGCCTCCCTGGTTGGTGAGCTGCACGAGCAGGTGTCCGCCGGCATAGACGAAATGCTTGCTGACATCCAGCGCGTCGGTGGTCTCCACCATGTCGCCCCGTCCGTCGTACCGGTAGCGGACCAGCTTGACCTCCTCGTTGTCCTGCCGGATGGACACGCAGCATACGCGGCCCAGCCCGTCGGTTTCCACTTTCAGGCGTTCGCCACGGGAGGATATGATGCCCGACAGGCGTCCGGCGGAAGCGTACTCGAAGCGGATGCGGAACCCGTCCCTGGTGGAAATCTCCGACACCATGCGGTATCCGAAGCGGTTCTCGGGTCCGCCGAAACGGTATTGGAGCCCCCGGATGTCGGTGAGCAGGTAGCCCTGCGCGTCGAGCGTCCAGAGAAGCTGTTCCTTGCGGTCAAAATAGGAACCGCCGGGTTCCAGCACGGGCAGGAAGGACTCGCGCCCGTCGGCGTGGCGGAAAAGGAACGCCTCTTCCTCCAGGCGGCGTATGCCCAGGTTGTAACTGTGGTGCCAGTTGTATCCCAGCGGCCCGTCCACGGCGGCGTCGCTGTAATAGGTGCGCTCCCAGACAATGGGGATGGGGCCGGGAAGCTCGAAGTCCACGTTGGTGTGGTACACCCTGCCTGTGGCGGCATCCACCGGCTCGCCGAACGTCTTGCACTTGATGGGCTGGAGAATGTCCGCCAGCCTGTTTTTCCCTTCCTTTCTCAGCCTGTCAATCAGTGCCTGGAACTTGTCGCCCAGCTTTTTCCACAGTTTCCCCAGTCCCTTGAGGCCGAATTTCAGGGCCAGGGCGAACATGTCGATGGTGGGCGGGCCTCCGACAAGCACCGGCTTGCCCGCCGAAGTGATGGTGGACAGCATGGAGGTGGGGGCCATCAGCGCCTTGCTTACCTTCTTGGGCTTGCCCTTGCGGGGGACGGTCGGTATTCCCACTATGTTGCAGGAGAGGGCCGGATGCGTCAGGGCGGAACAGGGGGCGCCGTCCGCCAGTACTGTCGAGCTGCCCATCCACATCTCGGACTCGGACATGCCGCTGACCAGCGGGGCGGAATGCAGGACGTAGGCCGGCAGGTGCACGATGCCGATGCCCGCCTGGGCGACCCACTGGCCGTGGACCTTCACGGACGGGGCCATGCCCTTGAGTATGCTGCCCGCCACGCCTGCCACGCCGCCCGCGGACGGGGGGATGGCCGTTGCCAGGCTTGCCATGAGGTCGGCCATGAGGTCGTACACCTTGCCCACGTGCGGCACGGGCATGACGGGGGAAGGCGGCGTGACCGTGGGGTGCGTGTCGATGCCCACGGACAGGTCGCCGAACTTGGCCACCGGCATGCCCGGCACGGAAGGAAGAGCTCCTGCCAGACCTGACTGGAGCCTGTCCAGAGCCGCTTTCGAGGCCGTGAAAAGGTCGGAAAAGCCCCGCACAAGGCTCGAACTTCCGGAAGCTGGCAAACCTGAAGAAGAAATAACGGACATATTTTTATACTCTACATTACATTATTATCTAAAAACAAACCGACTAATCGGTATAATATATGCAAATATAAATCTTTAATTTGGGATAAAGAAACTTCGTGTGGTGATAAAAGCACTAAAAACTGTTAAGTCGTGTAGTACGGTTCTCTCAAGAGAATGAATCAACTAAATTGGTAGAAAAAACATATGCTACTAAGTCAATTCTTGACGTGGTGCGTTATGACACTGCGCTGTACAATCTGCTCGGATGGAAGCTCGGAGCTGATCACAGGGCTTACCCACATTATTTCAACAAATTCTCACAAGCCGTCAATCAGTGCGTGTTCGGTGAATTGTTCAGATGGTTCTTTTTCGGAACTATTGTTTGACAATTACACATTGGACTTTAATTCTACTGTAATGGTACGTGAGGGAAATCAAGAGGGAACTGCCAAAGGGTACATTCCTAAGTGTCTGGATTGTCCGGAGCATCATCCGCTTCTCGCTTTTGTTTCAGATGTAAGAATGATCGCAAACTACTGGCTGCGTCCGGGAAACACTGCTGTGAGCACCAATTATCTCGCTTTTCTTGAAGACACCCTTTCAAGGCTTGAGAACAAGAAGGTTGGACTTGTCCATATGGATAGCGATTTCTTTACGAAAGAGATACTTGACTATCTGGAATACAAGGATATGGCACTATATTGTAGCCTGCCGATTCAACAACTGCATCAAGTACAGCCTTACTCATGAAAAAACATTGGTGGAGGCAGCAGACGGGCTGGAGATATCCGAAACAGCATACCGGGCGAACAGCCGGGACAAGCCAAGGCGCACTATAATGGTCAGACAGGAAATAGCGAAACGTCCGAACGCCGCCAGCAAACAAGTCAGGAGATTGGGGCTTTCCGAGAGCGGGAACGACTTCGGCAAATACCGTTACAGCTATCTTGTCACCAATCTCAGACTGCCGGCCAAGATCATATACGATTCGCATCGCGGAAGAGCGGATTCCGAGAACAAAATCAAGGAACAGAAGTATGACTTTTCCCGTCTATTTTGGACACTTACGACTTCTCCATAGACAACTTTGTCACCAGTAACTTCTGGGCGACAGAAGCATGCGAAAACTTCATAGTCATGGCATACAACTTCATATCGCTCTTCCGCCATGCACTCATCAACTCCGACAAGAAGCAATTTCTCAAAACAATACGTTACGAGCTGATTTTCACACCGACTTATTTAGTCATCCCTTAAAAAGCCCATTTCTGTGAGATATTGTTTTTCCACAGTATCTCGCAGATTTTATAAAGCATGCACCAAAGAGCTTTCATGGCTCTTTTGAAGTTATAGGCCGCTGCCGCCAGAAGCACGTTCACAGTATCCCCGACCACACCCTTATAAAAGTTGCGACCCAATCGGTAATCTGACTTTAAGTGGCCTATTGTTGGTTCTATACCCGCACGCTTGCAGAAGAGTTCATGTTTTTTCAGCTTCTGATAGCGGCTGTCTGATTTCTTGGGAACCTCGGGAATCATAATCCTTGTCCCGTTAATTTCCTTCTTGCCTCTGTATCCTCTGTCACCAGCCAGTACTTTGATCTTTCTTCCGGTTAACCGTTCTGCCTGCTCCAAGGAAGGCTCAATGGTATGACCGTCATATTCATTGCGGAAGGACATGGCTCCAAGAATAATGCCTGTGACAGAACGTATGATGGATACCTTGTTGCCGAATTCGTATTTCTTATGTTCTTTGCCCTTGCCGATACATTGTCCCTCAGGCTCATGAATGGAATATATCTTGTTCCGGCTATTACGCCTTTGAGACAGGACGGTTTCAAAGAGTTTGTTCAGTTTGTCATAATCGTGATTCTCTTTAAGGTTACGCTTCAGCTCCCTGACCAGTCTTCCCGCTATTGTACGTAAACGCCTGTCTGCCTTAAGGGCTTTTTCCCTGTTTTTGGGATGATTCTGGAAACGCTGGTCACGATAGATCTTCTTCAGCACAAAAGTATAGCTTTGATGCAGAGGAAGGCCCAGCTTTTTTACAATGCCAAGAACTTTCTTCACGATCTTCTTATGCAGCTTTGCATCCGTGGGGGTAAGTGATATTCTTTTCCTGAACGGTAGAATCAATAAAGGCCGTATCATGATGGCGGTCCTCATCATCCCCGTTATTCACACGGATGCTTTCCTGAAAAATGAGTTCAATCCCCTCTTCACCGATACGTTTGCGGAAATGAACCAGTTCTGAAGAGGCACAAGGGGCAGACGGGGTAAACTCCTGCATACCACAGAAATACTGGTAATAAGCGTTTTCGATCCATTGTTCTACCAAAGACTCGTCTGACAGATTACGAAGGTGTTTCAGGATAAGCAAGCCACACATTAAACGGATTGGCTTGCCGGGACGGCCGTTATCCTGACAATAAAAAGGTTGAAAAGCTGTTTCAAATTTTCCCCAATCTATTTTGTCAGCCAACCGGTAAAGCGGGTGTGATTGGTTCAACATGTCAGACAGGTTGCTGAATAAAGAAGGACTGCTATTCGTATTTTTAATCATAAAATCTGCAAGTTTCTTAAACCAAAGATAAGAAAACTTGCAGATCTAACAAAGACTTTTATAGATTAATTTACTGAATAACAATAGATAAAGATATTCTTAAGGGATGACTAGCATACCGGGCGAACAGCCGGGACAAGCCAAAGCGCATTATAATGGTCAGATAGGAAATAACGAAATGTCCGAACGTCGCCAGCAAACAAGTCAGACAATTGGAGCTTTTCGAGAGCGGAAACGATTTCGGCAAATACCGTTACAGCTGTCTTGTCACCAATCTCAGACTGCCGGCCAAGATTGTATACGATTCGTATCGCGGAAGAGCAGATTCCGAGAACAAGATCAAGGAACTGAAATATGACTTCTCCATAGACAACTTTGTCACCAGCAACTTTTGGGCGACAGAAGCATGCAGAAACTTTATAGTCATGGCATACAACTTCATACCGCTCTTCCTCCATGCACTCATCAACTCCGACAAGAATCAGTTTTTCAAGACAATACGTTACGAACTGATTTCCACACCGACTTATTTAGGCCGGACAAAAGATAAGCACATTCTCTATCTGATCAGGTCTTTAGAAACAAGGCAGGCTTTTCTTTCTATTTGAAAAAAATAAAGGATTTCTCGTTGCCATACGACACTGAGAAATCTTAATGAACGATTTGGGTTTAAGGTTTGTTAGTGCTTTTATCACCACACGGAATAAAGAAAAAAATACATCTCATCAATAACGTCTAGAAAGCTAATCTCAATTATATTCTCTCTATCTTCATTTTTTTGATGGTTTCTTCTATTTTTCTCATCACTTTAATTGAAGCTTTAATTTCTTTTCCTGACAAATTAGGAAGACCTTCATGCCCATGAGAAGATTGGTGAAGAACTACCTTTTGGTATATAGACATTGCCTGTATATTTTCTGATAGCTTATCAGCTGATTCTGTGGCATTATTAAACCTATTGATAATCTTCTTAATCTTCTCCCACTGCTTGCCTTCTGGGGCATTTCGCATAACATCATTAATTTCCTTGAAAAGTGTTCTTAAATCACTAATGCCATAGTCGTCAATATGAAAAAATCTAGAATCACTTTTCTGGCAAATTTCTTTTATTATAAAAGTGGTTTCTTCTTTTGCACCAGACATTAACAACATGGCTAACTGATGCAGTAGGACCTCAAAATATTGTCTAACTTCATTTCCGATATTAGGCGTATTTTCTGGATGATTCTCTAGTTCTGTTTCGATTTCTTTTATTCTGTCTACATCCTTCTTGGCGTAAACACAATGCTTGTGATTATATTCGTAAATTCCCTGACGTAACCATCTTTGATTTTCTTCTGGAACTTCCTTCAAGAAATGGTCACATAGGTTGTAAAAACTAGTATTGTGCGTAAAAATGATTTTTTGATAGGACTTGAAACAACTTGTAATATACTGATATAAAAAAGACCGATTTGCTGTATCTAAGCTTGTAATAAAATCATCGAGAACTAGAATTCTCTTTTGCTCAGTTTGTGAAGGCGCCATTAATATAATTGATGACAAAGCAATAATTAATACAATCAGGTGAAGTTTTGCCTCATTGAAATAAATTTTTAAAAAATCATCAGAATGAAGATTTTGCTTATCATCATTAATCCTTAACAAGAACGACCTGTTTTGAGACTCTGAAACTGTCACTTCTTCAAAAAAGAATTCTTTTAAAACACGATTTGTCTCGTCAAGAATTACTTTAAGGAAATCCTGTGTAACCTCCTGATCAATATCGTGATGTCCCAAATACATTGACTTTAATAATTGTTTGACATCAATCTGGTTTTTAACAACTAAATCAGATCCGTCTATCATATATACATGATAACATGAAGTGTCAAAACTTGAAAGGGGTTCTCCGTTGACGGTAATATTAACGGGATTATTCGACATACAATTTTTATAATCTATCAGAATCTGACGTTTGGCATTCTCTCTCTGAATTCCCACTAAATGTGCAGGAATTTTCTCATTTTCAATTCGTGTTTTATGAAAAACATATTTGATAGCTTCATAAATTGAACTTTTTCCAGCTCCATTTTCGCCATAACACAATATATTCATTGGCTGCCCCTCAGCGGTAATATCTCCGAGAACAGCTCTATCACTACCAAAAGCCTTAAAGTTTTCTAATGTTAACTGTTTCATTGTTCTTCCTTTCCATTTACAAAGAAATTTTCTAATAATTTAGATATATCTTCTGTTCGCTTGGTAAATTGACTATAAGTATAACCAGCAGGGGTGTTTATCAAATTTCTAACTTCTTCCAGTTTAGATGCCTTATAAAATTGATAACGTTGATAGATAGGAATATTACGCTGTGGCATGTCAAGAACAATATTGTTCCCCAAACTATTCAAATCGTCATCAAGGCTGTCTTTTGGCCAGCTTGAATCAATATGGCACATATCAATAGACTTGAGAATTTTATCAACTTTATAATTCTTTACAGCCACCTGGTTTGGATACTTTAGATAGAAAGCCAATAAGGAAAGTCCTTTCCTCAATCGTCCAGGACTATTCCACATCCATGAATCAATATTCTTTGCTAAATAGTCATCAACCGGCAAATCTGTAGCTACTTTATATATAATATTATAAATCTCAAATTTCACCGACATTGTTGAACCCCTGTAATAGCAATAACGCAAAACTTTTTTTAAAAATTCAATTAACGCATCTTCTGTAGTCTCTTTATGAAAGTATAAAAACACTATTAACGCATATACAGGATTCTGATTGGTGTATGCATCTAACACTTGTAGCCAAGCTCCTAATCGTGTAAGCTCTGTGCGCTTATAGTAATACACTTCTATCGCATCTAGTGTTTTCTGTAAATCTTCCAACACTATTTCATATCCACCTGTTTTAAATGGCGATTTTGGATCTTTTTGGAAAAACTCTCTTAGTCTTTTTTCGGCTATCACAATTCCCTCTTTACCTCTAATGATATGGTAGTAATAGCGAAATAAATCATCAATTTTAAGTTCCAACTCATCACATCGAGATATGAGGTTTTTCCATTCTTCTTTGAATTCCTCACCCTTCCCCACTGATAGAGACATATAATAGAGCTTTGCTTTAAAAATATCTGCGTCTTGTAAATCCATTCCTCTATTGTTGATGGTTTCAAAGACTAATAATGCATTTGACCTAGCCTCATCCAAGTCATCGTCTTTCAACACTATAGGTAGCAGATAAATCTTGCTAATAAAAAAATCAACAAATGCTTTCTGTTTTTCATCATCCAAACGAGAGAAATACTCTCTCAATAATGCATAGATGGCAATTGCATTATTCTCCACTTGTTCTGCACTACTCTTATAGTACAGCATCTCTCCCTTCTTTAAATATTCCAAATAGTCTTTTTCAAAATCTTCTTTTGTTTTTGTGAGAATAGAATTTATCTGTTCTTGATCTTTCACTTCAAAAACATCCGAAAAGATGGTACTTACAAAATCAGTAGTACTATCATCGTCATACGACTCCACCTGTATCATTCTTTTCAGACGATTATTAAACGGATGAAGTATGTGAATAGCTTTAAGAAACAGCCATAAAGTAATTAAACGTTGTTGCCCGTCAACCACTTCTGGACGATCATCATGCTCGTCTTCAGCCAATACGATATTTCCTAAAAAATATGAATCAGTATCACTGCTATATGCATCCATTATATCGTCATATAGTTGCCTGCACTGTTCCATAGTCCATGAATAGTGCCGCTGATAGTTTGGTATTATATACCTGTTGTCATTGGAAAACAATGATTTCAGGTTTTTCTGTTCTGCAGATAAATATAGTGCCATATTTTACATAACTAATAAAGTATTCTTATCTTGGGCAAAGATAATACAAAAAAGTGAGATACTGATCAAATCACGGAAATATGATTGAAAATTAATGAATTATGAGGTTTTGACGATTTTTGGTAAGAGCCAATAGAAACCGCCTAAAGGCCAACTTGAACCGGAGTTGCATTACTACAAGTCAACAAAAACAATTGGTATAAGCGCGTTTACCTGTAACAAAACGAAAGTGTTCCTGACGATGGAACCGTAATCCCTACATTTGATACGTTGGACCTCCACTTGAAATTTTACCTATCTATGCCCAATAGGAATGCAACGGATCGTACACGTGGAATAGCCGGAACGAATGATATGCTTACTTTTACAGCACGAGCAACAAAGTTTGTCCGCACGGGTTTGGATTTCCAAGATAATACTGTTATCTTCGTAACGTACCTGTGTGTATTCCTGCTCACGGACGTCAAAGCCGTGGTACAGAAAGCTGGTATTTATTGCTATTGTTGTTTGGTCACTGCAATATAATAATTTACCAGCTTACTTCTATCCTTTACCTACGCATTTGTTGGATAAACCTTATTTATTGATGTTATGCAACATCTTTCACATACATTTATTCTTCAATTGTAGAAGAAACTAAGTTGATAGGAAATTTTCTGAGTGTTTTATTCCAGTTTTTTGTAAAGTTAATGCAATCTCCCGATTTTCCGAAGACTTTGTGTATCATATAGCCACATTATATATGTCTTGTGATTTCAGTTATTCTTAAGTCTGTCACAAGCAATTCATGAAAGCGTAGATTGAAAATAAAATGACTGTAAAGTGTAAACCTCCAGACTGTAATTTTTTTACAGTATTTACAGTCTGGAGGTTTACACTTTTATTATGGATGGTGAAATCCGAATATTACAATTCGTTACATATCAATACAATAACAAGAAATAATCATACCAAGGGCTTTCTATGGCACACTATTTTCACTATATAGCCATATACTCCTCATGTGCGCACGGAAGGAGTGATTATTGTATCACTTATAAAAACATGGAGGAATAACTATGCCTTATATAGACGATGAACTGCTGGAAAAGATGATTAATACGATGGCGGAAGGATTTGCGCGTATCGAAAAGAAGCTGGAACGCATGAACCGGCAACGAGACTGCCTGGACGGAGACCAGTTTCTGGACAATGTGGACTTGGCGGAACTGCTTGGCGTGTCGCAACGGACCTTGGCACGCTACCGGGAAAAAGGGAAAATACCTTATTACTGTGTGGATGACAACGGGCGGACACTTTACCTTGCTTCGGAAGTACGGGATTTCATCAAAAGCCGGCAGAAAGGGAAAACCATGAAACCTGACAAGGGTTAGTCACAGACTGGATGCGATTTGTAAGAGTGAAGATATATAGATAGAGAGAGACCGTTTTGAATTTCTACAAAAACTTTCCTTGTCCTGGACAGCCGTTTTCACGTATACTCCAGGCGATAAATTCAAAACAGTTTCAGATGTGGATGCTTCATTCAAGAGAGCCGTATCATTGCTCAAAAACAGCATGTTGATACGGCTCTCTTATTATGCCAAAGGACCCAGTACTCAAACCGGGACGGCATTCATGCGCATCGTGTCCAGATTGAGATAGAGCCCCCGATAGAATGTACGTCCTTCCCGGATCATCTTCCACAGCAATGCGCAACCGGCCTGTGCCAGCATGGAATTAATAAAAAGGTCCTGCTTTTCCAGGGCTTCCGCCAGCGAACAGCTCGGGCCGGAGTCCTTCTCGTCAATCGTGGAATAGCTGACCTCTTCAGTAATGACATTCAGGTGCGGTGTAGGCTGGTACTGTTCCGAAGCGGGCTGGTAAATCTTGTTGCGCACGGTACCGACCAGTACCTGCCCGGTGGTGCGGGCATTGCCGAAATCCATCCAGTAAATCGGAGTGGCCTCATTGATATGGACACTGTCCCTGAAAGGTTTCAGAAACCGCCAGAGCGTAAGCCTGGAACGTACATTATCGGTACAGGTAATGATGATGTTCGCCGTACGGTTCTTTCTCTTCCCTGTTTCAGGCACCGGATAACGGCGAGGTTCCGCTGTCCATGCCGTGCCGAAAAAACGGTTGATCCGGGTGACGAGCGCGACCGCCTTGTTCAGGCCGATTTCCGGCTCGGAAAACAACTGGCGTCCGATGTTGGATTCGGACACGGCATCAGGGTCGTAAACGGTAACATAAAGCCCAGGATGTCCCAATGCCTGCAAGGCCCTGTCCATACGGGCCAATGAGGTGATGACCTGTGACCCTGTACCGCCGGCACCGATGACGATGACGCTGACCGGGTGGTGCGGAGAAAGCAGGTAATTCTCGGTATAATGTATTTTTTTCTTCTTCATGACAATAAATCTTTCAATTTGATATTTAACGGTTGCAGCTCCTCTTCGTCAAAGGGAGCATTGCGGGCATTCTCGGTGACGATGACCAGGTTGCTCCTGGTTGGGTTGACTTTCCCTCCCAAATGGGAAAACTCGCTTGTCCAGAAACGCTTTTCCCAATATGCCAGCCAATCGGCATAGGTCGGGTTCTGCGGAACGGCCAGCGAGGTGCTGCCCAGGCAGACCTTACTTTGTGTGACGTTGAAGAACGGGGCCCGGTAAAGCTCCGTCCTTTCTTCCGGCCTGTCCCCCTTGAATGCGTAGATATCCATCTGTTCCTTTTCCACCTTGTAGACAACTCCCGGAAGATTGAACTCCCCGTCAGCGATGTTCAGACCTCCAGTGAAAAACATCCGGTGCCTTCCCGGAGGGTTGTACCAGACATACTTCTCATGCCCTTTCCGAGAATTGCACTCCAGCAGGTTCGGCGGAATCCTCCCGTAAGGAATCCGGCATATCTCAGCGGAATAGTTGTCCGCCAAAGCCCCGATAAATTCGTGGCTGACGGGAATGGCAGCTCCCATACGCCCGTCGGGACTGATAGGACGCAGTTCAAGATAGTATTTGTCATTGGTTCTGTAAGTATTGGAATCATACGCATAAGCGATGAGTGCCGCTTTCGGCACCATGATTTCCTGCAATCTGGTTGTCAGTTCATTCATTTTCTTTCAGTTAAAAATGTCGTTCAATATATTCTGTAAACTTCCCGAACCACCGGGCGAAGCGTTCGGGAAAGTCATCCATGCTAAATAGCCTGTCCGTTTCGGGAGACAGCAGCATACGGGTGACAGGGGAAAGGCAGTACGTTTCCCGCTGGTCCGAGTTAAAAATCTCCATCATATCTTCCGTCAGCACGTCACGGATGGAATAGACCAGCATGACCTGTTCATACAATGGGACGGGCCGGAAATCCGGTTCCTCCTCATATGCCCAGTCGTACTGGTAGGACATGATGGAAGGCACGGCTTTGCCGATGAAAGCCATGCCTTCCTTTACGAGCGCCAACAAGCCCCGTTCATTCTCCCTTTCCGGGCAATGTTCTGTCAGTTTCCTGAAGAAGCCGGAACAGAACGGACGTTTCCAGATACGTTTCAGCATCCGGTCAATCCCGCCCTTTTCATAGGATTCCACCAGTTTCTTCCACGCTTTGGCTTCCCGCGGTGTTATGTCCTCGTCATAAGCGGGACGGCTTTCCAAATCGTCACACGCCATTTCATAGTAATATGTATCCTTCAAATCCTGCATGCCATGGTGCAGCATGAAGCGGCGGATAAATTCAAGTACCAGCCTCCTTACCGGCGTGGAAAGTGCCTTGGTAAAATCCAAAGGCAGCCAGAAAAGGGTGTGGTCCGGCCAGTCGTGATGCCGGTAGAGACAGAATGCCAGCCTGCCTTCCACCACTTCCAGATTGACAGATTCAGGGACCAGGTTGTCCATCACCTCAAAAAGCCGGGCGATGTCCAGCCTCGGACACCGGCTCCGGCTCTTTTTGGGGAAAGGCAGGCGGACATCCAACAGACGGGCGTAGTTTACCGCCGACCGGTACAAGTAGTCGAAAGACTCCGGTGTGGTAAGGTTTATACAGGTGCCATCGTCCTCATCCATGCAATAATCCGGCGCAACCGGAAGCAGCCGCTCCGTCAGAAAACCATTGTTGTGCCGGGTGGCGGCAGGAGCTTTATGCTCCTGCGCAATGTCCCCCGGCTGATGTCTGTCTGCCGTTCGAGTTCGCAGATGATCTGCCGTGCCAATTCCTGCAACTGGTAGTCTGTAAGCTGTACGCATGCCTGTTTCTCCTTCTTATTAGTCTGTTTTACTCTTGCCATACCTTTATCCTTTTACGCCGGTGGTCGTTTTGAACTCATAAACCGCACAGTCCTCCTCTATGACAGGGCCGTGTACGTTTGCCGTGGTCAGTTCGGGATAGGTCATGGAGTAGAAATCCATTACGTCAGCCGGAGCCATTTCCGGGTTCGGATCGTCCAAAACAAGGTATGTGCCTGTTTTCTTCATTTTGAATACTCTTTTGAGTCCTTTGACTTCAAGTGCCATATCTTTTATCTTTTTAATAAGTTAATACTGCTATTTATTCATGATTGCGGCAAAGGCTTATGATGCCGGATGTTGAACCTTGACACATAAGCCTTTGCGTGTAATAAGCGGATTTAATCCGTACATCGGGAAGTCAACAGCACACCAGTTCCAATTCCTGCTGCGCCTCGTCCTTCATGCGGTTCTCTTCCGGGAAGTCCGGGTATTCGGCATAAGGGTCTTCACGGAGCAGTTCACGGTCCTCTTCATCTTCCTTGTCAAAACTGTAAGGGGCTGCCGGCTCCTGTGGGTGGGGTTGAAAATCCGGGGTCCTGCCTGCCGGACGGTTCGGCGGGGTCTGTACGGGGGCAGACGGCTGTGCCTGCACATACGGATAGGTTCCCGGATACGGGGGATATACAGGCTGCCCGTAGGGCGGGTACGGCTGTCCGTTAGGTGCAAAGCCCTGTGGTGGCATTGTCTGCGGCTGCTGTCCGTACGGCGCTCCCCATCCGTATTCCGGCTGCGGAGGTATGGGTTGTGCTGCCGGCTGTGCGACCGATGCCGGTGGAACAGCGGCATTTCTGCCCGCTCCGTGAGGTGACATCGGTCCGGCATCAGTCCTTTGTATGGGATTGCCATTGACCGGATGGGGCTGGGCGGACGCCTGTTGTGCCGGAGCAGGAGTCGGAACAGGCTGCTGTGCTGGCGGTTCAAGCCCGACTTCCTGCGCTCCGAAGAGACTTCCGGCATTCGCCTTGCGCTGAATCTCCTGCATCTTGGCGTCAATTTCTTTCTGTTTATCAGCCGTGGCAAGCAGACGTGCCTGTTTTAACCAGGTCTGCGCTTCGGAAAACCTGCTTGCCGCAGCCGTATCGTCCGCTTTCTTCATCAGTTTTTCCATTTTCTCCCGTTTTTCACGGGCTTCTTTGGATTCTTTTTCGACAGTTTTTCCCGGTTTGGCCTGTGAAGCGGTCTTTTCTGCCGCCTTCTCGAAAGCTTCCAGGTTCGTCAGGATGCCGAGCGCCTTCTTTACCGGTGCCATGACCGCCTGCAGGAACTCCCGGTCCAGTTCCTCAGGTGTCCCGCTAAGGACGAGGGGCACCATGTGTTGCTGCTGTTCCTCTTTCAGGGCGTTGTTCCGGGGCATGACCGCCACATTCAATTTGTCATTCATCCTGCGGATGTTGATGCTCAGGTCAGTGCCTGTGCTGATCAGTTGGTAAATCTGTTCAAAAAACATAAATCTAAAATTTAAAAGGTTATTAATTGGCTTATTCTATGGTTTCCTGCATGAAAAGCTTCAGCAGTTCAGCCCTGTCCGGTCGTGAGGCGATGTCCCGCAACGGTTCCAGGTAATAGCCTATGGTACGCGGTTCGTCTGCCGTGTCCGGAAAACGCCGCTTCACAGGACGTGACGGATTATACGGTATCGGCCATGCAACGGGCATGGCGGGGGCGGAAGGGGCAGTTGTTATTGTCTTCATGTGTTCTTGGCTTTAACAGTTACAATAAAATTCCGAATACGGCCAGCCATACGGCTGCCTTGAAAAAGAGACGTATGGCACGGAATGCCAACGAAATGGTTTCTCCAGCCAACAGGATGGCTACAAGGATATTTGCGGATACAATCCCGCTCTTCAGCAGGAGAAATGTACCGATGAACAGGCACAGCACCATGACCGTCCTGCCGATGCATTTGATGATTCTGATTTTCATATCTTTTCATTTTAAGTGAATGACCCCATCGGGGTATGTTTTCCCGATTTTACAAAGGCCGGGTAGCGGATTGGCAGTTTCCTGCACAAGGCTTGGCGGGAAAAAATACCGCAGCGAAGCGAGGATGATTTTTTCCCAGCCAACCAAGCCCCAAGGGGGCTCGCCTTGGGCAGGAAAAAGCAATCCGCTACCTTTGCTGCGTAAAAACGGAAAAATATTTTCACCTAAATAAAAAAATGCAGACCTCACGGCCTGCATCCCTTTTCATTTTGTTTGCCGGGCTTTATGCAGCCAAGCGGATAAGGATTCATTAAACGGTATCATCTTCGGATTTTTCTCCCTTGGAACCGCACAGACGGAAAATCTCATCCGTCACCTCGCCCGCCAGCCTGGACACCTCCTTCAAAAATGTTTCCTGGGCGAGTTTGCCTTGTTCCATGTCTTCCAGTTGCGCTTCCCAGCCGGAAGTGAGGGACGGATCGGCAATCTTCATGCTGCGTACCGTCTCGTAGATATACAGCCCTTTGCGTGTGGGAACGATGTATTTGCCCGAATAACGGATGTATTTGCGGTCAAGCAACGTGTGGAGAATAGCCGCACGGGTAGAAGACGTACCCAGCCCGGCCTTTTCCATATATTCCACCAGCTGCGCATCGGTATAGGGCGGTGGCGGCAGGCTGCGCCGGCGCACCAGGCTGCATGCCGGAACCGGCAAAGTCTCGCCGGCGGAAATATCGGGCAGGGTCAGGAAAACGGCATCTTCCGGGGCAATGTCGCCCTTTCGGCCGAATATGCCGTGCCACCCTTGTTCCACTATCCGGAAAGTGTCTGCACGGAAACGGAGTGCCGCACATACGGCATCTACCGTAGTACACTCCACCTTGCAAGGAGGCATGAAGGTTTCAAGCATCCGTCCAACCACAAGCAGGTAGACCTGCATCTCGCGCCGGTCAAGTTCGAGCCTTCCGGGACATACTCCGGTCGCGATGATGGCCGGATGGGCGGTGCTGTCGCATCCGATAACCTGCTCTGGCAAACGCGTACAATCAATCGCTGCTTCTTGAACATAAGCTTTCAAACCGTCCCAAGCCAGCATTTTTCCCATAATGTCCGGCAACATGGCGGCAACGTCAGGCGACAAGGTACGGCAGGAGGTGCGCGGATAAGAGATGAGCTTCTTCTCATACAGGCTCTGTGCAATGTCATGCACTTCGCATACTGTCAATCCATAATAGCGGCCGGCATCCTTCTGCAGTTCGCCCAGACTGTACAGCGCAGGCGGTGGAAGTTCCTTGACCCACCGGGTGACGGTTGTGATGCGGAGACTTCCGGCATGGCTACAGTCACGATGGAACTCTTCGGCTCGATCCCGGTCGTGAAACGTGTCCACGCTGCGCAGCTTGAACGGGATGCCCTCCTTGGCGGTACTGACATAAATGTGCCAGCTGTCTGAGGCTATGTGGTTCTCCCGGTCCCGGTAACGTCCGCTGATTGCGGCCAGTACGGGGGTCTGCACCCGGCCCAGGGAATGGTTACCCAGGCCTGTCGCCCGGCAAAGCGCATAGCTCGCATTCATGCCCAGCAGCCAGTCAGCCTTTGCCCGGCTGTCGCCCGCCAGGAACAGGCCGTCGTACATTTCCAACGGCTGCATACGCTTCATGCCCTCGCGCACCGCCTGCTCCGTAAGCGAGGAAATCCAGAGGCGGAGTACCGGCAGGCTGCATCCCAGATATCGGTAAAGCTGCCGGAACAGCAGTTCACCCTCGCGCGAAGCATCCGTGGCGGCAATGATGCGGGAACATTCCGGTAACAGTTTCTCGATGACCTTGAGCTGTTTGACCGCATTGATGTCGGGAATCCAGCCGTTGTCTGTACGGACATGCTTGACCATCAGTTGGAAGGGCCGGGGCACCAGCGGAAAGTCCTTCCGCTCCACACGTGCCTTGCCGTAGTCTTTCGGCATGGCCAGGGAAAGCATGTTTCCGAAGGTCCAGGTCACTATGTAGCCGCCTCCTGCCATGTATCCGTTCCCGCGCTTGTCCGCGCTTATGATTCTTGCTATTGTCTTGCCCACTTCGGGCTTGTCTGTCAGTATGAGTGTATGTTCCATTTTATTTGTTATTGGTGTTTCCCCGTGCCTGAAGCACGGGGAAACGGGTTTGACCATCGTTATTCTTCAAAAGATCCGTTATCAGGGCTGACCCCGTTAATTTCCATGAGCGCATTTCCGTCCGTACTGCGCACGAGGCGGATGGTGGCATCCATCGTCAGGTCGATGAGGGCCGTTCTCAAATGGACGGACAGGACGGCTGTCTCCTCTCCGGAAAGGAGCGGATCAAGATTGCCGCTGTCTTCCAGTTGCTGTCTGCTGATTCCGAAAGACTGAAGCCGTGTCCAGTCCATGTCGGTTTCTGAAAAAATACAGTTGCTTTTCTTTCCCATATTGTTCTTGTTTAGAAGGGTTCGTGAATGGTAAGCATTCGATAAACTCCCCCTTTCATTCTAAAAATGTGATATTACTTTTGTA
>ERZ894180.678-NODE-678-length-26056-cov-16.718549_pt1 | contig 26056 bp, 24 predicted proteins | sample MGYA00380278_ERZ894180 | MGnify/ENA primary metagenome ERZ894180 (study PRJEB32331, sample SAMN06328450) | human gut metagenome | biome: human gut microbiome; feature: stool | host: Homo sapiens | collected 2013-02-24 ...
GCTTAATCAGGGCTGCCAGGAAAAGGTTTCCCAAGCTGTGCCCCGCCAGTTCCCCTTCGCCGCCGAAGCGGTACTGGAAGATCTGCTCCAGCACCGTTTCCTTGTCAGCCAGGGCCACCAGACAGTTCCGAAGATCCCCGGGCGCAATGATTCCCATTTCCTCCCGAAGCCTTCCGGAAGAGCCGCCGTCATCGGCTACGGTAACGATGGCGGTAATATTGGATGTTTTATTCTTCATTCCCCGGAGCAGCATGGACAGTCCATGGCCGCCGCCGATGGCCACCACCCGGAGTCCCCGGGACAGCTCCATGCGGGACAGGAGTTTCTTGGACACTTCCTTCTGGTCCGGTGCCAGCAGTTCCACCAGCCGCTTCATGAGCTTCCTCACGGCGGTGGTCATAATCCATAAACCCAGAATGACAAAGAGGGTGCCGCAGACCGCCAGGAACGTATAGCTGTAGCTTCCTGTCATCTGGAAAGCCAGCCCCAGCATTCTTTCTTCCATGATTCCGAAAATCTGGTAGTTCAGAATCAATGTGGCGCCGAAAACCAGGAGGAGGATCCCCACTGAAAACAGGACCATCCAGCGCTTAATCGCCAGTCCCGGCCGGAGCCACTGCATGAAATGTTTCATCAAACCTCATCCTTCCGAAGAATCTGTCACATCATGCTCTATATGATTTCGGTGCAGGTCCCGGTGTTCCACGTTCACATGACCGAACTTTTCTTTCAAATGGCTGCCCAGTCTTTCCGTCACAAAGACAGACCGATGCATGCCTCCGGTGCAGCCGATGGCGATGGTGAACTGGGTTTTCCCCGCTTTTTTGAAATGATCCACCATGAAGTCCATGAAATCGTACAGTTTCCCCAGAAATTCCCGGGTCACCGGCGCCCGCTCAATATAATCGGCCACTTCCTTCACCCGGCCGGTGGAGTACTTGTACTCCGGCACATAGAAGGGATTGGGCAGGAACCGCACGTCGATCATGAGGTCCGCCTCAACCGGAAGCCCATGTTTGAAGCCGAAGGAAAACACGTGGACGTCCATCAGCTGCTCGTCGCTGAGCTCTGAAAATGCGGTCTGAAGGCGCCTACGCAACGTCGCCGTGCGCATACGGCTCGTATCGATGACGAGGTCGGCGCGCTCACGGATGCTCGCCAGCGCCATCCGCTCACGCTGGATTGCGTCGGCCATCGTGTCGCCGCGCTTTGCGAGCGGATGACGGCGGCGATTCTCGCTGTATCGGCGAATAAGCACCTCGTCCGAAGCCTCGAGGAACAGTACCTTGCAGGTCATCTCATGGTCGCGCAGCGTCTCGATGGTGTCGAGCAACTCATCGAAGAGCCCCTGGCTGCGCAGGTCGCTCGTAACGCACAGATGGCGCCCCACGCCCGTGTTGATACCGATGATCTCGGCGAGCTGCATGATGAGGCTTGGGGGCAGATTGTCGATGCAGAAATAACCCATGTCCTCAAACACGTGCATGGCCTGCGTGCGGCCGGAGCCGGACATGCCGGTGATGATGACGATATCGGGGACGCGGTCGGCGTGCTCGGCCGAGATGGCATCTGGGCGCTCGGACATGATGGGCCTTTCATCTGGATCGAAGCGTTAGCGAATCATTGGTACGAGTATATCCCCTCATGCGACGGCAAACGAAAACACCGCGCCTCGGCCGAAGCCCAGACGCGGTGAAGTTATGCCATACGGGAACAGGCGTTAGACGTGACTCACGATGAGGGTCATACAGCCCTCGAACGAAAGGTCGTCGCACATCGAGGTCGCAACGAAGTGGTCCCCCGCCTTGAGCGGCCTGCCATTGACCGAGCCCTCGCCCGCCATGACCGTCACGCAAAGGAACGGGTTGCCGGCGCTCGCCGCGGGATACGTAAGGGCGCCATCGAGATACACACGGTCGACGGAGTAGGCGGGGCAATCGACCAGATGCGTGACGCCATCGACCTCGGGGGCCGTGATCTCTCCCGTCTCCGGGGCCTTCGCCTCATAATCGACAACGTCAAGGGACTTGTCGATATGCAGATCGCGCAGGGACCCGTCGTCCTGACGGCGGTCGTAGTCGTACAGACGATAGGTGACATCGCTGGACTGCTGCGTCTCGAGAATCACGGTCCCACGCTTAATGGCGTGCACCGTGCCGGCGTCGATCTGGAAGAAATCACCAGGGTGGATGGGGATCTCGTTCAGGACCTCGTTCCAGCGGCCCTCCTCGATGGCGGCGGCGAGCTCCTCGCGAGAGGCCGCACGCTGGCCGACGATGATCGTGGCGTCGGGCTCGCAGTCCAGCACATACCAGCACTCGGTTTTGCCCAGGCTACCGTTCTCGTGCTCGGCAGCGTACTCGTCGTTGGGATGAATCTGGATCGAAAGGTCGTCCTTGGCGTCCAGAATCTTAATGAGCAGCGGGAACTCCTTGCCCTCGCAGTTGCCAAAGAGCTCGCGATGCTCGGCCCACAGCCACGACAGCGTGTGGCCGGCATACGGGCCCTCCGCAATCTGGCAGTCGCCGTTGGGGTGGGCCGAGATGGCCCAGCACTCACCGATGGGGCCATCGGGAATGTCGTAGCCAAATACGGTTTCGAGCTGGCGACCGCCCCAGATCTTCTCGTGGAAGATCGGCGTCAGCTTAATCAAATCGGACATGTTCATACCCCCATTGTGTTGCGCGGGCGCTGCACAAAACAGCTCAAAGCGAGCGCCCGGATGACTACAAAAACCTATGCCAACGTTACGTTGTGCAACTCAAAGCGGTCGCCAACGTTGCGCGAGACCGAACACTCAAAGGCGGCGCCGCTGTCCAAAAAGCCAATCTGGGTGAGCTCGAGCAGGGGAGAGCCAGGCTTGGTGTCCAAGCGCTCGGCTTCTTCCTCGGTTGCTGCCACGGCGCGAATGGTACGGTGGAAGCTCGAAATCTTCAGCCCACATTGCTCGCGGATGAAGTGGTAGACCGATCCGTACAGGTCCTTCTTTTTAAGGCCTGGAATCAGCTCGAGGGGCATGTAGGTGTACTCGATAACGATGGGCTTCTCATCGGCCTGACGCACGCGCACGATGTGATAGGCAAAGTCATCCTCGGCAATTCCCAGCTGGGCTGCGATGTCCGCTGGTGGATTAACAATCGAGAAATCGTAGACCACTGAGGTAACCTTCTCTCCGCGGTGCTCATACGAAAAGCCCTGGGCACGGTCGTTTTTGCCCTGGAAAAACGCCTGACCGGGAAGTCCCGCCGTGTCCTTAACGTAGGTACCCGATCCGCGTCGGCTGGTAATAAGACCTTCCTCGGTGATTTGCTCGATAGCTCGTTTGACGGTGATTTTGGAAACGCTATAGAGCTCGCAGAACTCAACGACGGTGGGAAGCTTGTCGCCCGGTTTAAGAGTGCCATCCTCGATGCTTCGACGAATATCTGCAGCTATCGCCTCGTATTTGGGAATCATTGAACCTCCTTTCCGACATATATCAATACGCAAGTAAGTATAACCCTTAACAAGGCACCCATATAACCTTTATCTAAGAAGCTCGAGAAAGAAAAAAGAAAAAGACGCTTTACTTTTAGAATTAGAGCGCTATAGTTTAAGCAACGAACGGAATCTTTCCGCAGAACAGGATCGACCGTTTGGGGACGGTTTTGTTTTGGCGGGTTGGATATCGGTATGACCGGTGCGCGCCCGCGCCGGATAACCTGCCAAAGCAAACCCATCTCCAACCGGAAGCTCTAGAACACGAAAGCGAGGACTTTGATGGCACAGTATCAGCTGCCCAACGACTTCTTCTTTGGCGCTGCTATGTCCGGCCCGCAGACTGAGGGTCAGTGGAACCAGGGCGGCAAGCTCGAGAACCTGTGGGACACCTGGTCCATCCAGGATCTGGGCTCGTTCTACAACTGCGTTGGCTCTTACGCCGGCAATGACTTTATGGCCAAGTACCAGGAAGACCTTCGCATTTTGAAGGACTTGGGCCTGGATACCTATCGCACTTCCATCCAGTGGAGCCGTCTGCTCGATGCCGACGGCAACCTCAACGAGGAAGGTGCCGCGTGGTATCACGAGTTGTTCCGCGCCTCTCGCGAAGCCGGCCTGGAGCCGTTTGTCAACTTGTACCACTTTGACATGCCCACCTACCTTTTTAACCGTGGCGGCTGGGAGAGCCGTGAGGTTGTCGAGGCTTACGCACATTACGCCGACGTCGCCTTCCACGAGTTTGGCCAGGAGATCAAGTACTGGTTCACCTTTAACGAGCCCATCGTCGAGCCCGAGCAGCGCTATCAGGAGGGCGTGTGGTTCCCGCAGCTCCACGACTTTAGCCGCGCTCGCACCGTGCAGTATCACATCTCGCTGGCACATGCGCTGGCCGTGGCCAACTACCGTCGCGCCTATGACGAGGGCGCCGTTCGCAGCGATGCCAAGATCGGCATGATCAACTGCTTTACCCCGGTCTACACCAAGGAGAACCCCAGCGAGGCGGACCTCGAGGCCGTGCGTATGACCAGCGGCATCAACAACCGCTGGTGGCTCGACCTCATTACCAAGGGCGAGCTTCCCGCCGACGTGCTCGACAGCCTGGCCGAGGGCGGCGTTAAGCTTCCGTTCCGTGCCGGCGACCAAGAGATTCTTAAGCAGGGTGTTGTCGACTGGCTCGGTTGCAACTACTACCACCCCACGCGCGTTCAGGCGCCGGCGAGCAAGATCGACCAGTACGGTCTGCCGCACTTTGCCGACGAGTACGTGTGGCCCGACGCCGTTATGAACGAGAGCCGCGGCTGGGAGATCTACCCGCAGGGCCTCTACGACTTTGGCATGGACTGCGCTAAGAACTACCCCGATCTTGAGTGGTTCGTTTCCGAGAACGGCATCGGCATCATGGACGAATACAAGAACCGAGACGCCGAAGGAACCATCCAGGATGACTACCGCGTCGACTTTGTACGCCAGCACCTGGAGTGGGTTGCCAAGGCAATTGCCGAGGGCGCCAAGTGTCGTGGATACCATTATTGGGCCGTCATCGATAACTGGTCTTGGGCGAATGCCTTTAAGAACCGTTACGGTTTTGTCGAGGTCGACCTTATGGACGGCTACAAGCGCCGCCTTAAGAAGTCGGCAGCTTGGCTCAAGCAGGTCGCCACGACTCACGTGGTTGATTAGCGAACGGGCGAACGCCCAGACCGCGCGCCGCTGCGCGCAACACATGGCACATCTGGTGGCAGAGGGCGACAGACCACCGTGCGCATAGGAAAAGGCCGGATTTGAAAGTTAGGAGCAATCATGGCCAGTGACAACGGAAAGAGCTTCCTCGACAAGTTTGCCGAGGTCTCTGCGAAGGTGGGAAACCAGGTTCACCTGCGTTCCCTGCGTGACGCCTTCGCGACCATCACGCCGCTCTATATCCTTGCGGGTATCGCGGTTCTTATTAACAACGTCGTGTTCCCTCTGTTCCCGCTCGATGCGGCGGGCCTTGCCAACCTTCAGACGTGGGGTTCGGCAATTACGCTGGGCACCCTCAACGTCTCTGCCATTATCTTGGCCGGATTGATTGGCTACAGCCTCGCTAAGAACAAGCGTTTCGATAACCCGCTCGCTTGCGTGGTCGTCGCTATCTCTGCTTTCGTCATCATGATGCCGCAGCAGATCACCGCCTCGCTTGCCGCCACGAGCCCGCTGCTCACCGACAAGATCACCTCCGCCGAGGTCACGGGCGCCCTTTCGACTGCCAACACCGGCACCAACGGTCTGTTCTCGGCTATTATCATCGCCCTGCTTTCCGTCTCGCTCTTCATCAAGATTTCTGGCGTCGAGAAGCTCAAGGTTAAGCTGGGCGAGGGCGTGCCTCCCGCGGTCTCCAACTCCTTCAACGTCATGATCCCGATGCTGCTCAACCTCGCGATCTTCGCTCTTGCCGCAGCCCTGCTCGCCGTGTGCGCCGGCACCGATCTGTGCACCATCATCTCCACGTGCATCTCCAACCCGCTCAAGAGCATCATGAACGCCGGTCCGTGGGCTGTTATCCTCATCTACACCCTTGCTAACCTGCTGTTCTGCGTCGGTATTCACCAGTCCACCATCTCTGGCGCTACCGTCGAGCCGATCCTGACCATGCTCATCGTCGACAACATGGCTACCTTTGCCGCCGGTGGCACCATCCAGCCCGATCACTACATGAACATGCAGATCGTTAACAGCTTCGCCCTCATCGGCGGCTCGGGCTGCACCCTCATGCTTCTGCTCGACACGCTCCTGTTCTCCAAGAACAAGGCTTCCGAGACCGTTTCCAAGATGGCTATCCTGCCTGGTCTGTTCAACATCAACGAGCCGGTTATCTACGGTTACCCCATCGTGTACAACCTGCCGCTCATGATCCCGTTCGTCCTTCTTCCCGATCTGTTCATCGGCATCACCTATGGCCTTACCTGCGCAGGCATCATCAGCCCCTGCATCGCCCAGGTGCCCTGGACCATGCCTCCCGTCATCAATGCCCTGCTCGCTACGGGCTTTGACTGGCGCGCCGGCGTGTGGCAGGCTCTCGAGATTGTCATTGGCATGGCCGTCTACCTGCCCTTTATGAAGATTTCCGAGAAGGCAATCGCCAAGCAGGAGGCTCTCGCCGAGTAGAACGCCTAACGTTCGTCCCTTTCACCTTTGCGGGCGCCGGTACGCGGTGCCGGTGCCCGCGGCTCTCTCCCTTGCGTAAAGATACAGGGGAGCGGGCACAATAGCCGCAAGGAATACAACCAGTTGTCGTCTGCGCGCCGCGCAGTTATAAGGAGGAAACCATGAAGAAGATCATGCTCTGCTGCAATGCCGGCATGTCCACGAGCCTGCTGGTCCAGAAGATGCAGGCCGAGGTTGCAAACCGTGGTCTGGATATTGAGGTCGAGGCTCGTCCCATGAACGAGGCCCACGATCACCTGGACGAGTGCGACATGTTGCTGCTTGGTCCGCAGATCGGCTACACCAAGGGCGATTTTGAGAAGGAGGCCGCCGGTCGTTTTCCGGTCGAGGTCATCAACATGGTCGACTACGGCCGCATGAACGCTGCCGGCATCATCGACCACTGCGTCAGCGTGATGGGCTAGGTGCTCCGCATGGAGGATATGAACGAACTGCAGATGACCTGCTTCGAGATCATCAGCTACGTCGGTACCGCCAAGAGCATGTACATCAATGCCGTGCAAAAGGCCAAGGAGGGCGATTTTGACGCCGCCGAGGAGCTTATCAAGCAGGGCGACGAGGCCTATAACGGTGGCCACGATGTTCACATGGGGCTTCTGAAGAAGGAGGCCAACGGCGAGCGTAACGGCGAGGCCCCGTTGATTCTGCTGCATGCCGAGGACCAGATGGCCGGTACCGAGACCATGCGCGTCATGGCGACGGAGCTCATCGAGATTCACAAGCAGCTGCAGGTACTTCAGGCCTAGTCGGCGTTATCGCCGCGATGGGCCGTGCGGTCCAACAGACAACACAGTCCCTTTGACGGGCGCCGGGAGTCTCCGCCTCCCGGCGCCTTTATATTTGGGGAAGGTCTTGCGCGACCTATTAAGCGACCATTCGCGTTTCCCCAGATAAAGCCTGCCAAAACAAACCTGTCCCTTTTTGGTAGGTTTTTGCCTTGGGAGCGGTACCATACAGGCAATGTTTAAACGAGAAAGGTGGGCTCCCATGGAACCTAAGCAGTACTACATCGGCATCGACGTCGGCGGCACCTCGGTTAAGGAGGGCCTGTTCGACGAGGACGGCAACCTGCTTGCCAAGGCCAGCGTGCCCACGCCTCCCATCGTTGACGCTGCGGGCTTTGCCGCGGTGACCGAGGCTATCGACCAGGTGGTCGCCAAGGCGCAGATTCCGCGTGCCTTTGTGGCGGGCATTGGCCTGGCCGTTCCGTGCCCCATCCCGGCATCGGGCGATGCCAAGGTCAAGGCCAACATTGCCATTAACCTGCCCGAGCTGAGGATCGCCATTCAAAAGCACTGCCCCGACGCGGTCGTTAAGTACGAGAACGATGCCAACGCCGCTGCCATGGGCGAGGCCTGGCTCGGTTCTGCCAAGGGCGTGCAGAACGTCGTGATGGTCACCATCGGTACCGGCGTGGGCGGCGGCGTAATCGTCAACGGCGACGTGGTATCGGGCGTTGTGGGTGCTGGCGGTGAGATTGGCCACATGTGCCTGAACCCGGCTGAGGAGCGCACCTGCGGCTGTGGCGGCCATGGCCATCTGGAGCAGTATTCCAGCGCCACTGGCGTGGTGAGCAACTACCTTGCTGAGTGCAAGAAGGCGGGCGTCGAGCCCATCGAGCTCACCGGGCCTTCTGATTCCAAGGACGTGTTCCAGGCCTGCCGCGAGGGTGACAAGCTCGCGCTGGCAGCTGCCGATACCATGGCCGACTATCTCGGCCGTGCCCTGGCGCTTATTGCTAACGTGGTTGACCCCGAGATGTTCCTGATCGGTGGCGGCGCCTCCGCCTCGGCCGATGTCTACCTCGACAAGGTCCGCGAGCACTTCCAGCGCTACGCGCTTTCCGCCTCGCGCGAGACGCCCATTAAGGTCGCTTCGCTCGGAAACGACGCCGGCATCATCGGTGCCGCCTACGTAGCCTTGCGCGCTGCCGGCAAATAGCTGGTGCAAGGGGGCAGACTTCGCCCCAACACTTGCCCCAAATTGTGCCGCGGCCCTTCCGTCTCAGAAGGGTCGGCGCTAGCGTGCTACCATAGCTACGTCTAAGTACACATATCAAGTGGAGGATATCCATGGCAAACGTTCTTGTCTTTGGTCACCAGAACCCCGATAACGACGCCATCATGAGCGCCGTCGTCCTGTCCCAGCTGCTCAACCAGGTTGAGTATGCCGGCAACACCTACGAGGCCTGCGCTCTTGGTCAGCTTCCGGCAGAGTCCGCCAAGCTGCTCGCCGACGCCGGCATCGCCGAGCCCCGCGTGATCGAGTCCGTCGAGGCCGGTCAGCTCGTCGTCCTTACCGACCACAACGAGTCCGCCCAGTCCGTCGCCGGCCTTAAGGACGCCACGGTCTTTGGTGTCGTCGACCATCACCGCATCGGCGACTTCGAGACCGCCGGCCCGCTGCACTACATCTGCCTGCCCTGGGGCTCCAGCTGCACCATCGTCACCAAGCTCGCCGGCGTGCTCGGCGTTGAGCTTTCCGACGTCCAGGCCAAGCTGCTGCTCTCGGCCATGATGACCGACACGCTCATGCTCAAGAGCCCCACCACCACCGATGTCGACCGCGCCGTCGCCGCCAAGCTCGGCGAGCAGGTGGGCGTCGACCCGGTCAAGTTTGGCATGGAGGTCTTCCTCACCCGTCCTTCCGGCTCCTTCACCGCAGCCGAGATGGTCGGCAACGACATCAAGATGTTCGAGCCCGCCGGCAAGAAGCTGCTCATCGGCCAGTACGAGACCGTCGACAAGACCCGCGCACTCGGCATGATCGACGAGATTCGCGAGGCCATGCGCGCCTACGCCGCCGAGAAGGGTGCTGACGGCATTGTCCTGTGCATCACCGACATCATGGAGGAGGGCTCGCAGGTCCTGCTCGAGGGCGAGACCGAGGCTGCTCAGAAGGGCTTGGGCATTGCCGACGAGCACGACGGCGTTTGGATGTCGGGTGTCCTCTCCCGTAAGAAGCAGGTCGCTGCCCCCATCATGGCCGCCTGCTAGGTTTAGTTGACCAAACGCCACGACCGGATCGCGGACGCCCCGCGCTCCGGTCGTTTTTTGTGCATGCGCCGCGTCGTCTCTTGGACAGGCGTGCCCGTGCCGTTGAGCAAATAATGTTCAACCTGTGGTTCCGCTTTTCGGCCACGCCTGCGTGCTTGTCGTGCAGGGTAGGCTAGATGCAAGCGTAATACGTTAGAGCGCGGCGCCGCCACTTGGGCGGGCCGTGCTTTTTTAAGACGGGAGCTTTCCCGTGAAAGGAGCCGCCCATGGCAGCAACCGAGCAGCTGTTCAACGTTCGTGAGCGCAAGCGCTTTGAACGTCACGACATTTGGGAGCGCATCGCCGAGAACGGCACGATTTCCGCCGCCGTCATGGTCTTCGCCGCCATCGCCGCCGTCATTTGCGCCAATACCGATGCCTACGAGGCCATCCATCACTTTTTGGAGACCCCGCTGTATGTGGGCCTGGGCAACCTTACGGCCGGTCTCACCGTTGAGCTTTTCGTCAACGACTTCCTCATGGCGATTTTCTTTTTGTTGGTGGGCATTGAGCTTAAGTACGAGATGACGGTCGGCGAGCTCAAGAATCCACGTCAGGCCATGCTTCCCATGCTGGCGGCCGTGGGCGGCGTCGTCGTTCCTGCCTGCATCTACCTGATCTTTAACCATGCCGGCGCCCGCAACGGTTGGGCCATCCCCATGGCAACCGATATTGCCTTTGCGCTGGGCGTGCTGTCGCTTTTGGGCAACCGCGTGCCCAACGGCGTGCGCGTGTTCTTCTCGACGCTCGCCATCGCCGATGACCTCATCTCCATCGCCGCCATCGCCATCTTCTACGGTCAGAGCCCCAATCCGTTTTGGTTGGGCGCCGCCGCGCTGGTGACCTGCGCGCTCGTGTGGCTCAACAAGACGCAGCATTACCGCCTCGCCCCGTATTCGGTACTGGGCCTGCTGTTGTGGTTCTGCATGTTCAAGAGCGGTGTACATGCCACGCTCGCCGGCGTCATCCTGGCCTTTACCATTCCGGCCAAGTGCGGCGTCAAGCTCGATGGCCTCACCGATTGGTTGGGCGAGTGCCTGCCGCTGCTCGATGACCGCTACGACGACGAGGCGCACATCTTGGGCCAGCATGACTTTACCGTCTCGACCACCAGGGTCGAGCGCGTCATGCACCGCGTGACCCCGCCGCTCATCCGCATGGAGCGTCTGATCTCCACGCCGGTCAACTTTGTGATTCTGCCGATCTTTGCGTTCGTGAACGCACAGGTTCGCCTAGTGGGCGTGGACATGAGCACGCTGCTCACCGACCCGGTGACGCTCGGCGTGTACTTTGGCATGCTGCTGGGCAAGCCGATCGGCATCTTTGGCATGACGTTTGCCCTGGTTAAGTTTAGGGTCTGCGAGCTGCCGCATAACGTTAACTGGCACATGATTGCTGGTGTGGGCATTCTGGGCGGCATCGGCTTCACCATGTCGATCCTCATCAGCGGCCTTGCCTTCCCGACGGCCCAGTTTGAGGTTCTGGCTGCCAAGGCCGCCATCCTTGCCGGTTCGGTCACCGCTGCCGTGCTCGGTATGATCTACATGAGCGTGGTCTGCAAACACCCCGCGCCCAAAGACAAGTAAAAGCATATACAAGTTTGAAAACGCCGCCTGTGGACACCATCACAAGCGGCGTTTTAGTCAATGGGGACGTTCTTAAATGACTAGGCTTATTCCACCGTTCCGTAGACGGCGCCCCAGCCGTGGGCGGCCAAGGCGGAGTTGAGCTGGTCGCAAAGTGACTGGCGGTCGTAATAGCCGGGCGGTAGCAGGTTGACGATTTCCATGAGATCGGGCGCCAGGTCCAAGATTTCGGCTTGTACGATCAGATCCAGGCGGTCGATGGCGTGGCGGTCGTAAAACAGTCCGTCGACCAGGCACTGCAGGTCGCCGAATTCCTCGGCCTGAAACGATCCGTACTCCATAGTGCCTCCTTGGGCGCCCCACGCCGGCATGCGCGGCGATTCGTAAATCATTGCGATGAACTTAATCTATCACGGCTTCATGCCGTTGCGGCGGTGGCGGTCTATACTTAGACGAACTGCAACGTCCCGCTTCGCGAAAGGTCGCACCCATGCAGACGATCTACCAGAAGATGGAAACCACCGAACTCGATGCCGCCATCGAGGCGCTCAAAGCCGAGGTCGCCGAGGTCAAGGCCAAGGGCCTGGCGCTCGACATGGCCCGCGGCAAGCCGTCGCCCTCCCAGGTGGACATCTCTCGACCCATGCTCGATATCCTCAATGCCGATGCCGATCTGCACGACGGCAACGTCGACTGCTCAAACTACGGTTGCTTTGAGGGCATTCCCTCGGCGCGCAAGCTGGCGGGGGAGTTCCTGGGTTGCCCTGCCGAGCAGACGCTCGTACTGGGTTCGTCGAGCCTTCTGATCGAGCACGATATCGCCGGCATGTTTTGGCGCTGCGGTTCGTGCGGCAGCGAGCCCTGGGAGGCTTACGAGGCCGCGCACGACGGCAAGAAAGTCAAGTTCCTGTGCCCTGTTCCCGGCTACGACCGTCACTTTGGCATCACCGCCGACCTGGGTATCGAGAATGTCCCCGTCGCGATGACCGATAATGGCCCCGACATGGACGAGATCGAGCGCCTCGTTGCCGCCGACGATTCCATCAAGGGTATCTGGTGCGTGCCCAAGTATTCCAACCCCACGGGCATCACCTTTAGCGAGGACACCGTGCGTCGCCTGGTCGAGATGCCTACGGCCGCGCCCGATTTCCGCATCTTCTGGGACAACGCCTACTGCGTGCACGACCTGTACGACGAGACCGACGAGCTCGCCAATATCTTCGACCTCGCTCGCGCGGCGGGCACCGAGGATCGCGTGGTGGCCTTTGCCTCGACGTCCAAGATCACCTTCCCGGGCGCCGGCATCGGCTTTATCGGTGCGAGCCCCGTGGTTATCGCGGAGTTCTCCAAGCGCCTGAAGGCCGGCCTCATCAGCGCCGACAAGCTCAACCAGCTGCGTCACGTGCGTTTCCTTCCCACCATCGAGGCGGTCAAGGAGCACATGAAAAAGCATGCCGAGTTCTTGCGCCCGCGCTTTGAGGCCGTTGAGCGGAAGCTCACCGAGGGTTTGGGCGACACGGGCTGCGCCACTTGGACGCATCCCCGCGGCGGCTACTTTGTGAGCTTTGATGGTCCCGAGGGCTCGGCCCAAAAGGTCGCAGCGCTTTGTGCCGACCTGGGCGTCAAGCTCACGCCGGCTGGTGCTACCTGGCCTTATGGCAAGGATCCGCGCGACACCAACATCCGCATCGCGCCGAGCTATCCCACGGTCGATGACCTGGAGGCCGCGCTCGACGTGCTGGTGCTGGCCGTTAAGCTTGTCGCTGCCGAGCTTGCTCGTGCCGAGCGCGCCTAACGCCTAGGGCCCCGCAAGTCCGCGCCCAGTACTATCCGCACTTTCGATACGTAAAGGAGCGTATACATGGATTTGGGTATTTCCACCAACCCCACACCGGAGATCTACACCATTAAGGTAACCGGCGAGATCGATATCTCTAACGCCGATAGCCTGCGCAATGCCATTGACCTGGCGCTCGAGCAGCCCACTGAGGCCGTTGAGCTCGATTTTGCCCAGGTGAGCTACATCGATTCGACGGGCATTGGCGTGCTCGTGGGCGCCGCGCACCACGCGGTCGACCACGGTAAGCGCTTTAGCTGCACTAATGTGCAGCCCCAGGTGATGCGCGTGGTTCAGCTGCTGGGCGTCGACCAGGAGATTTCGATCACGGCGGCATAATCTTTGCCCCCAAAAGGGCGTGCCGTTTGGCATATGTTTGTGATGCGCTCGGACGTTTTGGCGTCCGGGCGCTATACTTGACCGAATGAATAGACGAGTTCCGGCCGAATGGCGCGGTGCGGGCTCGACTCACATCGAGCCTTGGAGGTATGTGTGTTTGGTATTGGAGAGGGTGAGCTCGCGATCATCGTGGTCTTCGGCTTTTTGCTGTTTGGCCCGGATAAGCTCCCGCAGATGGGCCGCACGATCGGCCGTGCCATCCGTCAGTTCCGCGAGACGCAGGAAAAGATGACGGCCGTTGTTCAGTCCGAGATCATCGATCCGGTAAGCGAAGCCGCGTCGGCCCCGGTCAAGCCCAAGAAGGCTGCCGTCGATGACGATTCCGATGCGGACGAGGATGCCGTCGAGACGGCCGCGCCCGCAAAGAAGGAGACCTTTGCCGAGCGCCGTGCCCGCCTTGCCGCCGAGAAGGCTGCGAGCGAGGGTGCCACCGAGGGCGAAGGTATTGCCGAGGAGGCCAAGGGTGCAGAGCCTGCCGCCGCTGCTGCTGCCGCAGCCGAGCCCGAGCCTGCTGCAGAGCCGGAGCCCGAGCCCGAGCCGGCAGAGCCCACGACGGCTGACCTCTACGCCCGTCGTCCCCGTAAGCGCAAGGCTGTCGTCGACCAGCTCGCTCGCGAGCTCGAGGCCGAGGACGACGCCGCTGCCGCCGACGCCCCGAAGGGAGGCGATGAGTAATGCCTATCGGACCTGCGCGTATGCCGCTCTTCGATCACCTGGGAGAGCTCCGTCGCCGCCTGACCATCGTGGTCGTGTCGGTGTTCGCCGCCGCTATCGTGCTGTATTTCGCCACGCCTGTGGTGCTCGACATCCTGGAAGATCCCATCCGCTCCTTTGTGCCGGACGGTAAGTTCTACATCACTACCACGCTCGGCGGCTTTGGCTTGCGCTTCTCGCTGGCCATCAAGATGGCCGTGGTCATGTGCACGCCCATGATCATCTGGCAGATTCTGGCGTTTTTCCTGCCGGCGCTTCGTCCCAACGAGCGCAAGTGGGTCGTGCCCACGGTGCTCGCCTCGACGGTGCTGTTCTTCCTGGGTGCCATCTTTTGCTACTTCATCATCATCCCGGCGGGCTTTGAGTGGCTCATCGGCGAGACCTCGGCCGTCGCTACGGCGCTGCCCGACCTGGAGAACTACGTCAACATGGAGCTGCTCTTTATGATCGGCTTTGGTGTGGCGTTTGAGCTGCCGCTCATCATCTTTTATCTGTCCGTCTTCCATATCGTGTCCTACGCGGCCTTCCGCAGTGCCTGGCGTTTCGTGTACGTTGGCCTGCTTGTGGGCTCGGCTGTGATTACGCCCGACGGCTCGCCCGTTACGCTGGGCCTCATGTATGGCGCCCTGCTCTCGCTCTACGAGATTTCGCTTGCCATCGCCCGTGTGGTCATTACCGCGCGCGAGGGCAAGGAGGGCTTGTTCGTGAGTCGTCTGGACCTGTTCTCGGACGACGAGGACGACGAGGAGTAAATCGGTATGCACGAGGTTGGCATTGTCAACGGCATACTCGACACAGTGATTCGCGCGGCGCGTGGGGCGGGGGCCTCGCGCGCCGTTTTGGTAACGCTGCGTATCGGGGATATGACCGAGGTCGTGCGCGAGGCGCTCGACTTTGCGTGGGAGACGTTTCGCGACGAGGACCCGCTTACGCGCGGCTGCGAGCTTGCCGTAGAGGAGGTCCATCCGCAAAGCGAGTGTCTGGACTGCGGTGATGTTTTCGATCATGACCGCTTCCACTGCCGCTGCCCCCAGTGCGGCGGCGCCAATGTGCGTCTACTGCACGGTCGCGAGCTCGACATCGCCAGTATCGAAATCGAAACCCCCGACGATTAGCCCGCTAGCCATCTGGTGACGGGGTATAAAGGGGCCAAAGTAAGGAGTGCCGAGTATGGCCGAGAAAACGATTGATATCGCATCGCCGATTCTGTCGCGCAATGAGCGCCTGGCAGATCAGCTGCGTCAGCGATTTAAAGAGACAAACACCTACGTGATCAACGTCTTGTCGAGCCCCGGCTCGGGTAAGACAACAACGATTCTGGGTACCAACGAGCGCCTGCGCGACAAGGCCGGCTTGCGCTGCGCCGTCATCGAGGGCGATATCGCCTCGGACGTCGACGCCATCACCATGAAAGAGGCCGGCATGCCCGCCATCCAGATCAACACGGGCGGCCTGTGCCACCTCGAGGGCAACATGATCATGGAGGCCGTTGACGCCTTCGACCAGGCTGTGGGTCTGGAAAACATCGACGTCATCTTTATCGAAAACGTGGGCAACCTGGTCTGCCCAGTTGACTTTGACCTGGGCGAGAACCTGTCCATCATGATTCTCTCGGTGCCCGAGGGCGACGACAAGCCCGTCAAGTACCCGGGCATCTTTCAACATGCCGGCGCACAGCTGCTCAACAAGGTCGACGTGGCCCCGGCTTTCGATTTTGACATGGATAGGTATACTAAGACACTCGATGACCTCAATCCGCAGGCGCCGCGGTTTGCCGTGAGCGCGCGCAAGGGCGAGGGCATGGATGCCTGGTGCGATTGGCTCATCGGGCAGATTGAGCAAGCAAGGGCGTAAGTCGGCCGCCATACGGGCGGGCGTAGCCGCAGAGATACGAGATAGGAGCCTCTTTTGAAGCTCATCATCGCCGAGAAAAACGACGCCGCGCGTCAGATTGCCGAGCGTCTGTCCACGGGCAAGCCCAAAAAGGACAAGGTGTACAACACCGCCATCTACCGTTTTGAGTGGAAGGGCGAGGAGTGCGTGACGATCGGCCTTGCCGGTCACATCCTTGCGCCCGATTTTTGCGACAGTGTGCTGTTCGATAAAAAGCTGGGCTGGTATTCGGTCACCGAGGACGGCGAGATGCTGCCGGCCGACATACCCGATGGCCTGGCGCGTCCGCCCTACGATACCAAGCGCAAGCCGTTTCTTGCCGATGGCATCTCCATCAAGGGCTGGAAGCTCGAGAGCCTGCCCTATCTCACCTGGGCGCCCGTCATTAAGTTGCCGGCCGAGAAAGAGCTCATTCGCTCGCTCAAGAACCTTGCCAAGAAGTCCGACAGCGTCATTATCGCCACGGACTTCGATCGCGAGGGCGAGCTAATCGGTTCGGACGCCCTCAACAAGGTGCGCGAGGTTGCGCCCGACCTGCCGGTCGCCCGCGCCCAGTATTCTTCGTTTACCAAGGCCGAGATCACGCAGGCCTTCGATAATCTCGTCTCGCTCGACCAGAACCTGGCCGACGCCGGCGAGAGCCGCCAGCACATCGATCTCATTTGGGGCGCGGTGCTCACGCGCTACCTGACGCTTGCCAAGTTTGGCGGCTTTGGCAACGTGCGTTCCGCCGGCCGCGTACAGACTCCGACGCTTGCCCTGGTGGTCGAGCGTGAGCGCGAGCGCATGGCGTTTGTGCCCGAGGACTATTGGCAGATCCGCGGCATGGGCGCCGCACAGGGCGCAGCCGAGGACGATCGCTTTAAAATTGCGCACAAGACGGCGCGTTTTACCGACAAGGATGCTGCCGAGACGGCGTACGGCCATGTCGACGGCGTTGCGACGGCAACCGTCGCCGCGGTGACCAAGCGTTCGCGCAAGCAGCAGCCGCCCACGCCGTTTGCGACCACCTCGCTGCAGGCTGCCGCCGCGGCCGAGGGCATCTCGCCTGCGCGTACCATGCGCATCGCCGAGTCCCTCTACATGGCCGGTCTCATCAGCTACCCGCGTGTCGACAATACCGTGTACCCTGCGACGCTCGACCTGGGCGCCGTGGTGAGCGACCTGGCAAAGATCAACCCGGCGCTGGCGCCCGTGTGCAAAAAGGTGCTCGCCGGTCCCATGAAGCCCACGCGCGGCAAGGTCGAGACCACCGACCACCCGCCTATCTATCCCACGGGCGAGGGCGATCCGTCCGCGCTCGACGGTGGTCAGCGCAAGCTCTACGACCTCATCGCCCGCCGCTTCCTGGCAACGCTTATGGGTCCTGCGACCATCGAGAACACCAAGCTCGAGCTCGATGTGAACGGCGAGCCGTTCGTGGCTTCGGGCGATGTGCTCGTGACCCCCGGTTTCCGCGAGGCATACCCGTACGGTCTCAAGCGCGACGAGCAGATGCCGCCGCTGGAGCAGGGCGATACGGTCGATGTGTTCGACATTAAGCTCGAGGCCAAGCAGACCGAGCCGCCCGCGCGCTACAGCCAGGGCAAGCTCGTGCAGGAGATGGAAAAGCGCGGCCTGGGCACCAAGTCCACGCGCGCGAGCATCATCGAGCGCCTGTACGCCGTGCGCTATCTCAAAAACGATCCCGTGGAGCCGAGCCAGCTGGGTATCGCCATCATCGATGCGCTGTCGCGGTTTGCCCCGCGCATCACGAGCCCCGATATGACCAGCGAGCTCGACGGCGACATGACCCGCGTGGAGCGCGGCGAGGACACCGAAGAGCATGTCGTGACGCACTCGCGCGCGCTGCTGGCCGGCGTGCTCGACGAGCTGCTCAAGCATACGCAGGAGCTGGGCGACGCCATCAGCGACGCCGTCACGGCCGATGCGCGCGTGGGCGCCTGCCCCAAGTGCGGCAAGGACCTGGTTATGAAGACGAGCGCCAAGACCCGTGGCAGCTTCATTGGCTGCATGGGCTGGCCCGACTGCGACGTGACCTATCCGGTGCCGAGCGGCGTCAAGGTAAGCCCGCTCGAGGGCGAGGCAGCCGTGTGCCCCGAGTGCGGCGCGCCGCGCATTAAGTGTCAGCCGTTCCGCCAGAAGGCTTTCGAGATCTGCGTGAACCCGACGTGCCCCACCAACTACGAGCCCGACCTTAAGGTGGGCGAGTGCAAGGTGTGTGCCGAGGCCGGACGCCATGGCGACCTGATCGCACACAAGAGCGAGAAGAGCGGCAAGCGCTTTATCCGCTGCACCAACTATGACGATTGCGGCGTGAGCTATCCGCTGCCGGCGCGTGGCAAGCTCGAGGCGACGGGCGAGACCTGCCCCGAGTGCGGTGCCCCCATCGTGGTGGTCAACACGGCGCGCGGTCCGTGGCGCATCTGCGTCAACATGGACTGCCCGACCAAGGAGAAGAAGCCGGCTCGCGGCCGCAAAACTGCGACCAAGGCGAGTACGGCAAAGAAGGCCACGGCGGCCAAGAAGACGACGGCTAAGAAAGCCACTGCCGCCAAGAAGACGACCGCGAAGAAGTCGACTGCCAAGAAAGCAGCCGCCGACAAGTAACGGCGCAGTCGAAACATTGCCCAAAACAAAAACGAGCGAGGATCTCATGATCCTCGCTCGTTTTTTGCGTAGTCATTGGGGGCGGTCTTTAATGACTAGTCGTTTAAGAACGTCGCATGCGACTAGTTCACCTCGACAGGCTTGGCGCCGGGATAGCGCTCCTCAAAGTCTAGGCGGTACTTATTGTCATTGGTGCCCGCCACGTTGTCGCGCGACAGCGGCGCCACAATCTCATTCTTGTGGTCCGCAGGCTTGTCGTATTTCAGGCTGATCTCCCAGGCATCACAGATTGCGTCAATGCGGTGATCCAGGTCGTCGTACAGGGCGATGATGTCCTTCCAGGAGCTGTAGTTCTTGGAGCTCGTCGGGACGTCTAGGTCCTCGACGATGTCGTAATACTGCTCGATGGTGTCCTCCGTGCGCTCGGCGACGTCGGCGAGATTTTGACGGGTGGTTCGATCCTCTTCCAGATAGCTGCCGTTGAAGTTCTGCGCGCAGCCACGGACCTGGCTATCGAGGTCTTCGAGCAGGTCGTAGTATTCGCTCAGGCGACGGTAGAGGTTCTGCTCGGAGAGCGTTGCTTCGCCGCCATCCTCGTCGTCATCGTCATCATCGTCGTACAGGCTGTTGGGATCGCCGAGAGGCTTTAGGTCATCGTCGTCGACGTCATGGTGCAGCTTAGCTACCTCGGCAGTCGTCTGCGTGGCGGCGTTGTCGAAAGGCTTGATCACAAAGAAAACGACCAGGGCGATGATGATCGCCACCAGCACAACGATAACGGCGATAAGCGGCCCGGTGCCGCTCTTTTTGGGAGCGGGGGTCTGTGGCGAAGCGGGCGCGTATGCGGGAGCCGGCTGCTGTTGGGGCGAGCCGCTCGCGACGGGTATGCGCTGCGTGGTCTCGACGGCCGCGGGGCCTGCGGCGGGGTCGGGGCGATGGGCGAGGGGGTCGTCCGCCTTGGCTTGCGGCGTATCGAGGGAACCGGTCTGCTCAAAAGCGGGCTGGCTATCGCTCGCGGTTGTTTGCTCAACGGGTGCACCGCACGAGGTGCAGAACTTGGCATCATCTGCAAGAAGCTTGCCGCACGAGGCGCAATACCGAGACATTGCCACTCCTTTCGCCACATTTCAATGCAATACGACGATTATACCCAGCGTCCAAAATTCCCCATCATAAGTTGCGGTGAAATAGGGACTGTTTGGCGGTCTCGGAGCTTCAATCAGTCCCTATTTCACCGCAACTTTGGAAAGGCACCATTAGCCATTGGGGACGCGCCGAGCACTGGGGTATCATGGCTTGGTTGATATATCTGCATTTACGCGCCTTGTAGGAAGGGGCTGCGCCCATGGCTTTTGAGCCCGCTCAACATAGCTTTATCACGCTCGAGGGCGTCGACGGCGCCGGCAAGTCCACGCAGGCGCGTCTGCTTGCCCGCGCGCTCGAACTCGCTGGCTACCAGGTTGTGAGCCTGCGCGAGCCGGGCGGTACCGCCATTAGCGAAAAGATCCGCGCTCTGCTGCTCGACCCCGCCAATACAGCGATGGGCGACACCTGTGAGTTGCTGCTCTACGAGGCAGCGCGCGCCCAGTTGGTGCACGAGGTCATAGCTCCCGCCCTCGCGGCCGGCAAGGTGGTCCTGTGTGACCGCTTCTACGATTCCACAACCTGCTATCAGGCATTTGCCGACGGCCTTGATCGCCAGATGGTGCGCGATGCCAACAACCTGGCCGTTGCGGGAACGCACCCGGCGCTCACGCTCGTCTATCACATCACGCCCGAGCAGGCGGCGCTGCGCATGGCAGCCCGTGGCGCGGCAGATCGCATGGAGGCCAAAGGCATGGCATTCCAGGAGCGTGTCTACCAGGGATTCTGCGCTATTGCTGCCGAGGAGCCAAATCGCGTAAAGCTCATCGACGCCACTGCGACCGTCGAGGAAGTCTTCGAGAAGACGGTCGAGCAGATTCGCGCGTACGGTCTCGACATTTCGCAAGATGCTGTCGCCGCCGCGCTTGCCAAGGAGGCCGAGTAACATGGCCCCCGCTCAGGCAAGCCTGCTGGCCAAGCTCGACACCCAAGAGCGCGTTCGCGATTTTTTGACCAACGCCGTCGCCAGCGGCCGCGCATCGCACGCCTACCTGTTTTTGGGCGCTCCCGGTGCCGGCAAGCTCGATGCCGCATGGGCGCTCGCCCAGGCCTTCCTGTGCGAGCAGGACGGCTGCGGAGCATGCGACAGCTGCGTACGCGTTGCTCGGCATACGCATCCTGACGTGCACTATTACACGCCCGAGAGCGCCACAGGCTACCTCATTGCCCAGACCCGCGAGCTGCTCGATGACGTGCCGCTGGCGCCCATCCGTGCCAAGGCCAAGGTCTACATCATCGATCGTGCCGAGCAACTGCGCGCTAACACCGCCAACGCGCTGCTCAAGACACTCGAGGAGCCGCCCGAGGGCGTTATGTTCATCTTGTTGGGCACCTCGGCAGACGTGATGTTGCCCACCATCGTGAGCCGCTGTCAGTGCGTGCCGTTTCGGTTGGTGTCGCCCACCGTGGCCGCGCAGGCCGTGAGTCGCGCGACGGGTCAGGACCTCGCGCGTTGCCGCATGGCGGTCGCCGTGGCGGGAAGCCCCACACGCGGCATCGAGTTCCTTAAGAGTGCCGAGCGCCAGGATGCTCGCCGCCAAATGGTCCGCGCCATCGATTCGCTCATCGCTGCCGACGAGGCTGATGTGCTCAGCCGCGCCAAGTCGCTCATCGTCGCCGTTAAGGCGCCGCTTGCCGAGGTCAAGTCCACACAGGAAAAGGTGCTCGAGCAAAACGCCGACTACCTGTCGCGTGGAGCATTGAAGCAGCTTGAGGACCGCAACAAGCGCGAACTCAACGCGCGCGAGCGTTCGGGTATCATGGAAGCGCTGGCGAGCGCGCGGACGCTCATGCGCGACGTGCTGCTGACGCTTCAGGACGAGGCGGCCGACGTCGTGAACGAAGACGTGCGCGACACGATCGGGCGGCTTGCCGCCGCGACGAATGTTGCGGGTGCCACCCAGGCGCTCGAGGCGGTTGCCACGGCTGAGCGCAACATAGCCAGAAACGTTACTCCCCAGCTGGCCATCGAGGTCATGCTGTTCGATATCAGGAAGGCACTGAAATGCCGTTAGTCGTACCCGTTAAGTTTACCTACGCCTCGCGCGACCTGTGGTTCGACCCGCAGGATCTGGATATCCTCGAGGCCGATTATGCCATTTGCTCCACCGAGCGCGGAACCGAGATCGGCCTGGTCACGGCCGATCCCTTCGAGGTGCCGCAAGATGAGATCGGCCAGCCGCTCAAGCCCGTGCTGCGCGTGGCGAGCGACATCGACCTGCAGCTTGCCGACGATCTGGCCATCAAGGGCGACGAGGCGATGGTCGATTTCCGCCGTCTGGTCAAAGAGCTCGACCTCGAGATGAAGCCGGTCGGCGTCGAGTACCTGTTTGGCGGCGAGAAGGCCGTGTTCTACTTTGCGGCCGAGGAACGCGTCGATTTTCGTCAGCTCGTCAAGGACCTGTCCTCGACGCTGCACATTCGCGTCGACATGCGCCAGATTGGCGTGCGCGACGAGACCCGCCTGGTGGGCGGCTATGCCCAGTGCGGACAGGAGCTCTGCTGCACGCGCTTTGGCGGACAGTTTGAGCCCGTCTCGATTCGCATGGCAAAAGAGCAGGACCTGCCGCTCAACTCGTCCAAGATCAGCGGCGTTTGCGGCCGCCTGATGTGCTGCCTGCGCTATGAGTTCGAGGCGTACAAGGACTTTAAGAGCCGCGCGCCCAAAAAGAAGACGCTTATCGACACGCCGCTTGGCAAGGCGCGCATCCAGGAATATGACACGCCGCGTGAGCAGCTGGTGTTGCGCCTGGAGAACGGCAAAGTCTTTAAGGTCAACCTGGCCGACATGACCTGCTCTGAGGGCTGCAAAAAGAAGGCCGCCGAGCAGGGCTGCAACTGCCGTCCCGACTGCGTGACGCGCGATGTGCTCGAGCGTATCGAGTCGCCCGAGATGCGCTTGGCGCTTATGGAGCTCGACCGCGAGAACGGCGTCGACGTGGGCGATGGCCTGTCGAGCGCCGACCGTCTGGCGGGGACGACGATGCCCAAGCGCCGTCGCCGCGATGCGGACGCCGATACCCGTGCCGGTCAGAGCCAAGGCGAGGGTCGCGGCCGCGGTAAGGGTCGCGGCAAGGCCGAGGCACCCGAGGCCGAGGAAGCTGCCGGTGGACGTCGCCGCCGCAAGCGCTCGGGTTCGGGCGATGCCGGCGAGGCCGCTCCCGCAGGCAAGAATTCTCCCCGCGAGCGTGAGGCTCAGCGGCCTCAGCAGCAAAACCGCGGCGGTGGCATGAATCCCACGCGCCGTCGCCGTCGCCATTTGTCGAGCGAGGAGCGCGAGGACGCCTTCCGCGCCGCAGCCGCTCGCGAAGCCGGTGCCGCCCCCAAGGGTGGTTCGGGTTCCGATGCGCCTGCCGACAAGGGTGGCAAGCAGCGCAACGATGACGAGCGCACCCCGCGTCCGCGTCGTCGCCATTCCTCGGGCACGCAGCAAAAGCCCTCGGTGCCCTCCGTGGCCGATCAGGTCTCGGATGGCGAGGTCAAGGTCACGCGCCGTCGCCCCGGAGATGGCGGAGGGGCGGCAGCCAAGGCCGCACGCGGCGCTGCTCGCGACGAACGCGAGTCGCGCGAAGATCGTGGTGGCGAGGGTTCGGCCGACCAGGGCCAGAAGCGCCGTCGCCGTCGTCGTTCCCGCAAGCCGCGTCAAGATGGTGGCGAGGGCTCGACCCAAAACTCGTCCGCACCGCAACCGCCCACCGGCGAATAGCGCCCGCAAACGGATTTAACCTGCCTGACCCCAAACGCGTCGGGGTACCATAGCGCTGAATCAACAACCCTCCCTGCGACCGAACGTAGGGAGGGTTGTGTCTTGAAAAGCCATCTGAACATATTGAGCCGTCTGCAGGGTGCCGACGCCCTACCGTTTGCGGACGAATTGCTACCGTTTGCCGAGCGGGTGGCACGCGAGGCGCTCGAGGCATTGTCGCCCACGCGATGTGCCGGCTGCGAGCGCGCCGGTGCGCTGATCTGCCAGGATTGTCTGGCATCGCTCGCGCTCATCGACCCGTGCCATAGCTGCATCCGATGTGGTGCCCCGTTTGGGGATTTGCTGTGCACCGAGTGCTCGGTCGAGGGCGCGTCTTCGGCAATGGCCGAGGCGCTCGATCGCTGTCTGGCGTGTGCCGTCTACGCACATCCGCTGCCGCGCATCATCAAGGCGTACAAGGATGCGGGCGAGCGTCGTCTGGCACCGTATCTGGCGGAGCTATTCTACGACACCGCCTTGCATGCCCAGGCGGCAGCCCCCGATCGCTACGGCGGTGTGCTGTCCGGTGCGGACGCGGTGGTGTTTGTGCCCGCGACTGCGGCGGCGTTTCGGCGGCGTGGATTCGACCATATGGAAGCAATCGCGCGCTCGTTTTGCGATCTTTCGGGTGTCCCGTTGCTGGACGCCCTGGTCAAATACGGTCATGGTGACCAGCGAGAGCTCGGTCGCGATGAACGCCGGGAGCATGCCCGGGGCATGTACGAGACGGTCGAGGATGTGCGGGGCAAGCGCCTGCTGCTCATCGATGATGTCATTACCACGGGCGCGACCATGGCAGCAGCCTCGGCGGAGCTCAAGCGTGCCGGCGCCGCAGCAGTCGATGGCCTCGCTATCGCACGCGTTTGGTAGGGGGTGGTTTTGTGGCAGTGAAGATAGCGCGGCGCATCGAGCCGACAAGCGAGCAACTGGCGGCCTCCGTAGTCCTGACCGGTGCCTCGGCGCTGCGCATGATGCGCGCCGAGCGCCGACAAATGGGTTACATCAGCTGGAGAGACCTCGATCCCGATGAAGAGCGCCGTGTGCTGCATACATCGTCTCCCTCGGCCGAGGACATTTATCTTCCCGATTTGGTGCGGATCGGGGCCGTGAGTGGCGAGGTCCAAGAAGACTTGTGCCTGCTGGTGGGGTCGGCGAAGCAGCGTCGCCGCATGCCTGGTGCAAGCTGGTCCGTTTGTTCTGCAGGCCTGCCGGACGCCTCGATTTTGGAGGTTGAGCCGGGGGTGTACAGCTTGTCACCCGAGGCCCTCTGTGCCGCCGTTGCGCGCGAAGTCGGCTGCATCCAGGCATTTGCCCTGGCCCAGGAGCTGTGCTCCAAGATTTCGCTGAGCGATCGCGGGCAGTATCTGCCCCCTTACAGCTCGCCTACCGTGAACAGGCTTGCAAAGGATAAGGACCAGCCGTCAGATGTGGGCTACTTTGAGGTCGAGCCAGTGCTGACGCCCGATCGCCTGGCAGATTACCTTGCGGCATGCAAGGGGAGCGCGGCCAAGCAGCTGCGGCGGTTGTGCCCCTTTCTGTCGGAAAACCTGCGCTCACCCATGGAATGCATCATGCTTGCCATGTTTTCGCTTCCGTTTTCTTATGGCGGATTTGCCTGCGGTCCCTTTAAGACCGACCACAAGATCGAGTTCAACGACCGTGCGCAGGCGATCTCGGGGATGCCGTATGCGGTTTGCGATGCCTATCAGGAAGCAGCTCGGTTTGACCTGGAATACAACGGTGAACAGGGCCATTCGTCTCGCGGCGGGCGCATTCACGATGAAAAACGCAATACGGGTTTGGCGTCCATGGGAATCGAGGTCGCGACGGTCAACAACGAGATGCTCTGCGACATGGAAGCGATGGAAGCGCTCGCATGGCGCATCCACCAGCGTATGGGTAAACGATATCAGAATCGTGTAGAGGCTCGTCGAAAGAGGCAAGATGCTCTGCTGAATACGCTCCGAGCGTGCTTTGGGCTCAAGCCGGCGTAAAACTATGGCTTTATAGGGGGTCTGTTTATATGCCCTGTGCAAAAAACGGCAAATATGAGTACTGTTACTAGATTAGTGACAGCAAAAATAAAGAAACTTGGGCCGAAAAACTGGATTCAGCGAAGAGATAATAAACGAATGTGGAATATCTTGGCGCCAAGCGGGCTGTGCGGAACTCAAAAAGGGCTCGTGGGGCGGAAATACGCTGCTACTAAATTGGTAGCAGTACTCATATTTGTCGTTTTTTGCACACGGCACCCTGAGACGGGTGCCCCGGGGCTCCCCGTGGGGGAGCTCCGGGCTTCATGGGGGCACGAATGGTCCGCCCCGACCTGCGAAATCTGTGCTCGCGATGCGAATAACGCCCCTAACCTTAAACTTTAGCTTGAACTTAGCTATAATGCGCTACGTTCCTG
>ERZ894180.679-NODE-679-length-26010-cov-13.154344_pt1 | contig 26010 bp, 20 predicted proteins | sample MGYA00380278_ERZ894180 | MGnify/ENA primary metagenome ERZ894180 (study PRJEB32331, sample SAMN06328450) | human gut metagenome | biome: human gut microbiome; feature: stool | host: Homo sapiens | collected 2013-02-24 ...
TGCCGTTCTGGTCACAGAAGCCGATGTTATAGAAACCGGCGTTGTTGAGCGCGGTAACGGCGGCGGAGATGCTCTTGCCGTACAGGTTGCCCGGGACGGTGGCCTTGCCGGACTTCTTGGCAATGACGACGGTAATCGTGGCGCCGGGCTTCTGCTTGCCGCTGGGGTTCCAGCTGATCACGGTGCCCTCGGTAACCGAGTCGTTCTCCTGGTAGCTCACGTCGACGCCAAAGCCTGCCATATCGAGGGCGTTGCGCGCCTGGGCCTCGGTCATGTCGGTCAGGTCGGGGACGGACGTGGTATCCGGGCCGCTCGAGACCTTGTACGAGATGGTCGTGCCCTTCGCGACTTCCTTACCGGCATCGGTGCCCTGCTCAAAGACCTGGCCCTCATCGGCCTCGTTGGCCTCCTCGGAGGCGTTGCCCTTCAGGCCAACGCTTGCCAGCGCGGCCTCGGCCTGGTCCTTGGTCAGGCCGACAAGCTGGGGAACCTCAACCTTCTCGGAGGGCTTGGGGCCCTTGGAGATTACCAGGTTCACCTTAGTGCCCTTGGCCTTCTTGGTGTTGCCGTTGGGCGTCTGCTCGGCGACCTTGCCCTCGTCGACATCGTCGTTGTAGCTTTGGTCGATGGTGCCGACCTCGAGGCCGGCTTCCTTGATCAGCTCGACGGCAGTCTGCTGGTCCTTGCCCAGCACATCGGGCACGGTGACCTGCTCGCCGCCAAAGAGTCCTGTGGCAAAGGCCACCACGATGCCGATGACGGCAACGGCTGCCACCACGGCGGCGATGATCTTGTTCTTGTTGGATTTGGGCTCTTCGACCTCGTAGGAGCCGGTGGAGCCCGAAACCGAGCTACGGGCGGTATTCTGGCCGCTCACGCCCGAGACGGGACGCACCATGGCGCGCGTCTGATCGGAAAGCTCGCGAGTCTTGGTGGCGCCCAGCTCACCGGGGGCACCGATGATGCGCGTGGGCTCCGAGACGTTGACGGCACGGCCCGACAGGTAGCTGTTGAGCATCTGACGCAGCTCGTCGGCGGTCTGGAAGCGGTTTGCCGGGTCTTTCTCCATGCACTTGAGGATGATGCGCTCAAGGTCGGCGTCGACACCGGAGTTGATCTGGCTCGGCGGAATAGGCAGCTCGTTGACCTGCTTGAGTGCGACCGAGATAGCGTCGTCACCGTCAAAGGGGACGCGGCCGGTGGCGCACTCGTACATCACGACGCCCAGCGAGTAGATATCCGAGGTGGGGCCGAGGTCCTGACCGCGGGTCTGCTCGGGGCTGACGTAGTGGGCGGTTCCCAGCACGTTGTTGTCTTGCGTGAGGTGGCTGTTCTTGGCGCGCGCGATGCCAAAGTCCATCACCTTGATGTTGCCGTCGGGCAGCACCATGATGTTCTGCGGCTTAATGTCGCGGTGGATGATCTCGTGCTTGTGGGCGACCGAAAGCGCAGAGCTGATCTGCGAGCCGATCTGGGCGACCTTCTTGGGGTCGAGGGCGCCGTGGCTCTTGATGCCGCTCTTAAGGTCGGTGCCGCGCAGGTACTCCATGACGATGTAATAGGTGTCGCCGTCCTTGCCCCAATCGTAGACGCCCACGATATAGGGGGAGGAGAGACCGGCTGCTGCCTGGGCCTCCTGCTTAAAGCGTGCGGCGAAGGTTGCGTCGCCGGCATACTGTGGCAGCATGATCTTGACGGCGACCGTGCGGTCGAGGACCTGGTCCTGTGCACGGTAGACGGTCGCCATGCCGCCCGTTCCCACCTTATCCTTGAGGAGGTATCTTCCCCCGAGGACCCTCTGTTCCATTCCTGCTCCTAACATAACTATTCGCTCAACGATGTGTGTAGTACCTACGATGTGGCCGCTGGGGCCGTGTGGCGCGTTGCCGCTAACTCTTCGGCCGCGGCGCGCCTCGGGTGTCCGATTCGATCATGGGCATCACGCTCCCTGTGCGGCAAGCGCCGCGGTCAGGACGATGCCGGCGATCTTGGCGGCCTTGACGTCATGCTTGTCGTAATCCTCTAAGGCCACCGAGATGGCGACCGTGGGTGAATCGTAAGGTGCAAAGCCAACGAACATCGAGTTGACGTTGGTGCCGCCGATCTCGGCCGAGCCGGTCTTGCCGGCGACCTTGACGCCGGGGATCTGGGCATCGGTGCCGGTGCCGGACTGGACGACGGCAAGCATGGCCTGCTTGACCTGGTCGGCCGTGGCGGAGCTGACGGCCTGCCCCAGCGAGCGGGACTGCGTGGTCTTGACCACGGTTCCGTCCGGGGCAAGTACCTGGGCTACAAAGTACGGGTCCATGACCACGCCACTGTTGGCGATGGCGGCGGCAATCACGGCGTTTTGCATGACGGTGGTCTGCGGGCCGGGCGTGTGGTCCATGCCGACAGGCTGGCCGGCGCCGGCCCAGGCGGTCTCCCACTCGGTCATGAGCGACGGGTCGGCCATGATGGAGGCCGCGGAGGTCAGGTCCTGGCCGAGCTTTTGGCCGTAGCCAAAGGCGTTGGCAAACTGCACGAGCGTGTTTGCGCCAACTTCGTTTGCCACCTGGCCAAAGACGACGTTGGAGGACACGGCAAAGGCCTGCTGCAGGCTGATGGTGCCGTAGCTCTCGTTGGCATAGTTGGTGACCGGTGCGTTGCCGATGTCCATGGAGCCGGGCGCCTGGTAGGTGCTGGTAAGGCTGGCGGTACCGGTCTCGAGTGCCGCGGAAAGCGTAACGACCTTAAACGTTGAGCCCGGCGTGTACAGCGCGTCCATGGCGCGATTGTACATGGAGCCGTCCTCGCCGCCGCCCGTCTGCAGCAGGGCATCGATGTTGGTGTTGTCGTAGGTGGGCGAGCTGGCACATGCGAGCACCGCGCCGGTACGCGGGTCGATGACCACTACAGCGCCCTTAAAGCCCTTGAGCGCCTGCTCAGCAGCCGTCTGGATACGCGAGTCGATGGTGAGCTTGGCGGTGTTGCCCGGCTGGGTCTGGCCCGCGAGCGACGCGATGGCGTTGTTCCAGCTGGAGTAATCCTTAGAGCCGGTGAGCGTGTCGTTCATGACGCTCTCGATGGCGGTGGTGCCATACTGCTGGCTCACGTAGCCAACCACGTGCGCTGCCAGGTTACCGTTGGGGTAGGAGCGTACGTAGGTGCCGTCCTCCTGTTGCAGCGACTCGGCCAGCGTCACGCCGTCGGACGTGATGATGGAACCGCGCTGGATGTACTTGGAGCGGGCGATGGTGTGGTTGTTGGTCGGCATGTCCTGATAGTCCTTGGCCTTGATGACCTGGACATAGGTGAGGTTGCCGATAAGGATGGCGAACAGCGCCGTAAAGGCGAGCACCGCGCGGGTTAGACGGTTGGCGAGCGCCACGCGGCCGAGCACACCGGATTCAGGCGTGTCGAGCAGGCGACGGCGCATACGCGAGCCGATGGAATGGCTGCCGCTGCCGTAGGAAGACGAGGTGGCAAAGCGCGTGCCCGTCGGGGCGGCGGCAGATGCAACCTGATCATCGGTGATGGCGGCCATGGTGCCGGTAAGCTCGGCCTCGCGTCCGGTCGCCTCGTCACCGGCGCGCAGCAGGAGCGCGACGATGATAAAGCTCGCCAGCAGAGAGGAGCCGCCCTGGCTCATAAAGGGCAGAGTGACGCCGGTCAGCGGGATCAGGCGGGTTACGCCGCCAACGATCAAGAAGGCCTGGAAGCTGATGGCGGCCGTAAGGCCTGTGGCACTAAAGGCGGCGAGGTCGGATTTAGCGCGGGCAGCCGTGGTGAGGCCACGCACGGCAAAGAGCATAAACAGGATGAGCACGGCGCCGCCGCCCAAAAGGCCCATCTCCTCGCCGATAGCCGAGAAGATAAAGTCGGACTCGACGACAGGGATGTTGTTGGCCATGCCGTTGCCGATGCCAACACCGACCAGACCACCATCGGCAAGCGAGAAGAGCGACTGGACGATCTGGTAGCCCTGGCCCTGGGCGTCCTTAAACGGATCGAGCCAAACCTGGAAACGCACCTGAACGTGAGACAGGAACTTGTAGGCGCCCACGGCTCCAACGGCTAAGAGCGCAAGGCCGATAACGACATACGAAAAGCGCCCCGTGGCAACGTAGAGCATCAGCAAGAAGATGGTGTAGAACAGCACGGCCGAACCCAGGTCGCGTTCGAAGACGACGACGAGCAGGCACACACCCCACACGGCAAACAGCGGCAGCAGCAGTCGCAGACGAGGGATCTTAAAGCCCAGGATCTTGCGGTTGGAGATGGAGAGCAGCTCGCGGTTCTCGGCCAGGTAGCCGGCCAGGAACAGGACGATAAAGACCTTGGCGAACTCGCCGGGCTGGATGGTAAAGCCCGCGATGCGAATCCAGAGCTTGGAACCCGAGATCGTGGTGCCGATAAAGATGGGCAGCATCAGCAGAATGATGCCGATGATGCCAAAGGTGTACTTGTAGCGCATGACCACGTCGAGGTTTTTGACTAGTGCAAGCGTTCCCACCATGAGCGCCACCGAGACAAACAGGATGATGAGCTGTGAGATCGCGAGAGCGGGTGCGAGACGCGTCACGAACGTGATACCGATGCCCGAAAGCACAAAGACAATGGGCAGGATGGCGGGGTCGGCACCGGGCGCCAAGATGCGCACGGCAATGTGGGCCGCGGCAAAGGCGGCAAAGAGGCCGATCGGTACGGCGAGCGTCTCAAAGGAGATGGCAGCGCCCGCGGTGAGGACGTACATCGCATACAGCAGGATGACGGGGAACGCCGAGGCGATGAGCAAGAGCAGCTCGGTGTTGCGGCGACTCATAAGCGGCACTCCCTTTCTAATTCTTATCGGAGGCTTCGGCCTCGGCGGACTGTTCGGCGGTTTTCTCGGAATCTGATTCGGAGGTCGATCCCTGATTGGTGTTGTCGCGAATCGTTTGCGCGTCGATCACCTGGCGGGTCTGCTCCTCGTCGATCTGGTGGCGGTACTTGGATATCGTGTCCTGCGCATCGTCGACACTTGTTTGCGGAATGCCCGCCTTGAGGCGGTTTTGCGTGTCTTCGGGCAGGTCGGACAGCTTGATGCTGGTTTCGCTTTCGAGCCAGTGGAGCTTGAGTCCGAGTGGCTTGCCGGGCAGGCCGCGCCAGACGGCGACATTGCCCTGGTAGGTACCCAGGTAGTACGAGCCGGTGACACCCGTGTAGGCCCAGATGCCAGCTGCCAGCACAAAGACGAGGGCCAGGATGGCGGCGATAGTAACATTGCGGCGACGCACGCGTTGCGCCTCGCGCATAACGCCATCGTCAACCAGGTCAACGACTACTACGGTTACGTTGTCGTGGCCGCCGGCGGCAAGCGCCGCGTCCACTAGGTTGTCGACGCAGATTTGCGCGGTTGAGGACTGCGTGGCGATGTTCTCGATATCGCTATCGGGAATCATGCTCGAAAGGCCGTCGGAGCACAGGATCAGACGATCGCCTTCCTCGATATGCAGAGTGAAGTGGTCGGCATACATGGCGGGGTCCGAGCCCAGCGCACGGGTGATGACCGAACGGTTGGGGTGGACGCGAGCCTCATCTGCCGTGATCTCGCCAGCGTCCACGAGCTCCTCCACGTAGGAGTGGTCGCGGGTCACGCGGATGAGCGTGCCCTCGTGGAGCAGATAGGCGCGAGAGTCGCCCACGTGGGCGATGGCGAGCGTGTCGTTTTCGATGTAGGCGCAGGTGGCTGTGCAGCCCATGCCGGGCTTGCCCAGGCCGTTCAGGGCCGCCTCGATTACGGCGGCGTTGGCTGCCTCGACGGCTGCGGCCAGGCGTGCTGCGTCGGCGGACTGTGGGGCCGTCTTGGCAATAGTCTCGACGGCGATGGAAGAGGCTACCTCGCCGGCAGCGTGACCACCCATGCCGTCGCATACGCAAAAGAGCGGCGACTGCACCAGGTAGGAATCCTCATTGTGCGGGCGCACGCAGCCAACGTCGGAGCGGGCGCCCCACATGAGTTGCGTGGTGGTGCCGGCATCATAGGTCGAGTCGGTCTCGATGCGCTCCTCGGTCAGGGGTTCAAAGCTCATGGTCGAGCCGGGGTCTTTGAGCTTGGCCTCAACGGCGGCAACGTCGATTTCGGCGGTGTCACCGGGAGAGACGGTGTCGGTCACGGCGTTTGATTCGGAATCGCCGGTGTCCGGGGAGTCGGGCTCCTCGGAAACGCGGGCGGTCGACTCGTCATCTTGCGGGCTGACGTCTATAGGCTCGGGCGTCGCAAAGTGCGACGGCGCGGGCGTGTTTTGCGACTGGGCGGCGGGCTCGGCCACGGCATCGGACTCGCTTGCGGGCGCAGGCTGCGGGGTCTTTGGTGCAGGGCCGTCCTCGGGGGATGTCCCCGCCTCGGGCGCCGGCGTAGACGCGGGCGCAACCTCGGATGCCGGGGCTATGGGAAACGCCGGCGCGGCGGGCTCGGGTGCCGCAAACACCGCAGCGCTCTCGTTGATTGCCGCGGCGACGGGCTCTGCAAAGTGAGCCGGCGCCGGGGTTGCTTCGGGCGCTGTGGGCTGTTCCGCAGCATGTGCGCCGATGGGCGCCGCTACGGCATCCTCTTCGTCCTCGTTATCGGCGAGATCCGAAATATCATGCGTTACATGCGAAAGAGGCAGGGAGAACACGGTGTCCTCGGGCTCCACGGGTGCGGAGCCCGCCGGAGCGGCGTGGGCCGGCGCAGCTGTGGTGGCGGCCGGTGCCTCGGTCATAGTTGCGGACTTGTTCTCCTCGTCGATCATCGACGGTTCACCTTCATGACCACGTCGCCAATCTGGACTTCGTCGCCCTCGCGCAGCGTTGCGGGCTCCACGAGCTGGCGGCCGTTGACGAGCGTGCCGTTAAGCGAGTTGAGGTCCTCGATGATGAGTGCCGGGCCCTGCAGCGAAAAGCGCGCATGCGAGGCCGAGACGAACGGTTCGTTGATGCAGATGTCCGAAGATGGCGAGCGACCGACGATGACGGGGCCGAGCATGTCTACGTGGATGCCGCGGATACCGCGCGGACCCTTGTCCACATCGATCGTCCAGATAGCCGAGTCGCGGCGCTGCCCGCGCACAAGTCCCACGCCGGTCTTCATGACGGCGAACAAGAAGATATAGAGCAGGGCGACCAGGACGATGCGGCCTGCAAAAAGGACGATATCGATGTTCATAAGCGACTATCCCCTAAATTCAAAGGTGCTCAGGCCAAACGTCAGCAGATCGCCGTTGCGCAGCGGGCAGCGCGTAATGCGGCGGTTGTTGACGAGCGTGCCGTTGGTGGAATTGAGGTCCTCGATCGACCAATCCGAGCCCGTAAAGGTGAGCTGGGCGTGGCGGCGCGACACGTTGGGGTCGCGCAGGGCAATGTCGGAAACTGAGCGCTCGCGACCGATGGTCACCTGTGCGGAGGTGATGCTATGGCTCTCGCCGCTCACGACGTCGACGAGCTGGGCGAGCGGGCGCTGCGGGGCGCGAGTGCTCGCCATGTTGGAGGCGATGCCGGCTGCAGCGCCTAGGCCCACGGCGGCACCGGTCGCGGCGGCTCCGCCCATGCCGGCAAGCGCGTCGCGCGAGACGGTCTGCGGCACCGGGATGGGTGCGGCGGCGGGGTCGGGGACGCTAGGCGCGAAGGGGTCTGCCACGACAAGCGGGTCGGGAGCGGCAGCGCGAGGCGTCGGCTGCTGCTGGGGCATGGCGGCGGGGCGCTGCTGCTGCGGGGCAGCAAACTGCTGCTGGCCGGCGCGCGGGACGCTGGCGGCACGGCTTGCTGCGGAGTTGTTCTGGCCCAGGCCGTTTTGATAGGCGCGTTCTTCTTCGTACAGGCGGCCGAGCGTGGGGGCATCGACGTTCTCGGCAAAGACCGAGAACTTGCCGGCGCGCAGCTGCGGATCGATCATAAAGCGCACGAGGGGCTCGCCGACAAAGACATAGCGGCGCTTTTCGGCCTGCGCCTTCACAAACTCGCGGACCTCGCGCGAAAGCTCGGGGTAGAACGGGGCGAGCATGGGATCGTCATCGGCGGCGATCAGGATGGTATAGAGTGCCGGCGCCGTGTTGACGCCGTTGATCACCAGAGTCTGATCCTCCATGTCGCGAGCGGCCTGCTTGGCAAGCTTCTTAAAGGAGAACGGGGCACGGGTGGCACCGAAGATGCCGGCCACGTGGTCCTCGAAGATGTTCAGGAAGTTCACGAAAGATCACTCTCCGTATAGGTTCTTTGGTATCCGAGCAAATATAGGCATATCCCAACGATTATAGAGGATAGGATTCCCGCAACCGCCGCCTTGGCGATGACCGCGGCTGCAAGGCTGGCAATTTCCATATGGTGTGCAAGACAGGACGCCGCTGCGCAGCCGATGCCGGTGACAGCGATGGCGGCGATTGCGGCAAGGTTTGAGCCCTGATTGGCACGCTTGGCATGGGCATTGAGCAGCGCAGATGACGCTGCGGCAGTTGCCGCGGCCAGCACAAAGGCAGCCCAAAGGAGCGGGTCTCCCAGCACTGCGGCAACGTTACCGAGCCCCAGCACGCCTCCGGCTGAAAGTGTGACCGTGGCCAGACGGGCAAAAAGCGCGCCCATGCCCGTTGCCGCGGCGGCGCTTGCCGGGCCGAGCCAAAATGACGCGACGCCGGCGGCGACCCCAGCTGCCAGGAAGGTATTGCCGGTCAGACAGCCAAGCGCGAGTGCACAGGTGAGCGCGGCGCTCGCGGCAGCCTCGGTGCGACCCCAGGCGATCCACCAACCGGACATGGCGGCGGCAAAGATCACCGCGACCGGCAACATCGACAGGATGCCCTGCGCCTGCATGGTGGCGTTGGCCATGAGCACCAAAAAGCCCACAGCCGAGATGGCCGAGCCAATCTGGGGGGCCAGGCCAGCTGCCGCTCCGATCGCGATAGCCGCAATGACCAGGCCGGGAAGCGCCGCGACCCCGGCCGTCTGCATCAGCAAAAAGCTAAAGGTGCCGCACGTTAGCGCCGAGATAGCGCGCATGGTGTAGTCGCGCGCATGGCTCCAGCGCGTGCCCGCCCAGCCGAGTGCGGGGTCGACCTCGATGGCGTCGTCCTCGTAGTGCGACGGCTCGATATCGTCGAGCTCCTGCTCGTCATCCGAAAGCTCGCCAACCATTTGCTCCAGGCTGCGACGGCCTTCGCGCACGCTGCCCAGACCGGCAAGGAGCTGGTCGCAAAATGCCTCGATGCTGTTGGGGCGGTCCTGCGGCATGGGGGAGAGCGCGCTCATGAGCGCGGCCTCGGCTCCCGGGGGAAAGTGTGGTATCAGCTCGCTGGGATAGGTGGCGCCGCCGATGATGCGGTCGAGCGAGTCGGCGGGCGTGGCTGCCATAAAGGGGGCGCTGCCGCACAAGCCCTCGTAGATCACACAGGCGAGGGCAAAGACATCGGCGCGCTCATCGACCGTGCCGGTCTCGATATCGAGCTGCTCGGGCGGCATGTAGCCGATGGTGCCGCCGCGTGAGCCGCCAAAGCCACCGGCGGACGACAGTCGCGCCATGCCAAAGTCGGTGAGCTTTACATTGCCCGAGTGGTCGATGAGCACGTTGGCGGGCTTAATGTCCAGGTGGAGTACGCCATTACTATGGGCGAAGGTGAGCGCCTGGCCCAGGGCATCGGCAATGGCCGCGGCCTCGTCAAAGGTAAGTGAGTGGCCGTCCACGCGGTGCAAAAACTCGGCCAGCGACATGCCATCGACATATTCCATAACCAGGTAGGCATAGGCTGTGTCGTGCGTAAAGTCGATGACCTGCACGATGTTGGGATGTTGAAGCATGGCGGCAGTGTGCGCCTCGCGCAGGACATCCATGATGTCGCTGGCGGGCATGCCGGCACCGTTGATAAGGGGGATGCGCTTAATGGCGACGCGGCGGCGCAGGTGCGTGTCGCGGCAGATCTCGATGGAGCCAAAACCGCCGGTCGCAAGTGTCTCGAGCGGCTGGTACCGCTTGAGCAGCTCGCGAGAGCTGGTGCCCTCCAAAGGAACGTCCGGCGAGAACCGGGCGGTATGTTGCGAGAAAAGCGGCATGGCCAACCCTCGTGCGTTTAAAGTTCGTTTGCGAGCGGCGGGCGCGGGCACGGCCCGTTCCGGCGTTCGCGGTGGCATAGATGCTGCTAGTTTAGCACGCTCGGGCGCATGGTGAAGGTAGCGGGGCGAGGTGGCCTGTCTGACTTGGCCTTCGTCTCGACCCATCCGGAAAGCGTGTCCCAGTTTTCGGCCAAATTGTGGGATGCGGTTTCCGGATGGGGTAGGCTGCGGAAACTGCATCCCAGAATATTGGCCTAGAACGGGATGCAGTTTCCGGATCGATACTCAAAAGGAAAGCGCATCCCGCTTTGATGCGGGGACTGCGGACAAAAGCTGGACCGTGATCTGGCTCGGATTGGAGTTCGCCTGAATCGTTGATGCTGGCTGGTGCAGGCGCGGAGATAAATGAGCAGCCCGAGCGATATAATGACACGCTATGGAGGCCATATGCTCTTTTCCCGCTGCTCTGCCACATCTGCTTTTACCATTGCGCTTGTCGTAATGGCGGTTACCCCTTATCACCGGTTTTCATCTTCGATCGGCTTGGCATCAGGTGCAATGACCTGGCTCGTTATCCTCGGCGCATGCCTCGCGGCGTTTGGTCATGGTGTTGCGCTCCGCAAGGGGAGAGAAATAAGACGGCCGGGTCGCCTTGGCGTCTTCGGTGTTTTCCTTGCTGCTATTGCGGTGGTTCCCGAATGGGTCGACTTGGCCTTCTATGCTCGCGGAGATTCTATCCCAATCGTGTTTGCACCAATCTGGTTGTTGCATGGTGTTTCGTGTACCTTGTGCTTCACTGGGTCGTTGCTCCTCTCATATGTAATTTGGGATACGGCGGGCTCTCCTTTGATACGGGGGGCGGCGCGGGACGGCGAAAGGGGGACCCGCCGATCGCAGAGCGCGCTTTTTGCAGAAACAATAGTTGTCCTGTCTTGCCTGCTGTTTTGCTGTCGAGTTTCATGGAGAGTCGTTCCCGAGCCATGGGGGATGCCCTCTGTAACGGCCGCATCAATTGGCATCGTGCTTTTAATTCCTCTGGTCTATCTCGTATTGGCTGCGGTCCCGCTGCTTTGCTGTCCCCGCGCCTTTGGTCGGGGGCAGGGCGACGTGTTTGCCCGTTCTGTGCTCGTAGCAGTTCCCATTGGCCTTGTTCCGGCTGTCGAGGTGGCATATTTTGCAAGCGGTGCCACGGTCATTGCATCACTGTCGATGGGGTCCGCTATTGCTGTTGCCGCCTTCGTATACACATTGCTAAGGGAGAAACGAGACAACAATTCGGATACCCCTCGCACGTCCGACCCATTCGATGCGGGGGTGTTTTCCCCTGCTCTGTCGCCTCGAGAAGAGCAGTTTGTTCGATTGTTGCTCAAAGGGAAAACGCCGGCGGAAATTGCCAGGGAGACGGATACGAAGCCATCGACGGTGCGGACCACGCTTCACCGAGCATACGGGAAGGCGTCGGTTGCGGGATCACGCGAGCTCGTGGCGCTGTTTGCGGGTGAGGGCGATGCTGTGGGGCCCGAGCTGTCGCGGCGGCATGCTGGTGATATGTTGACATCAGTTCGGACGCGCCGGCTGTTTCGATACCTGCTCACAACATTTTTTATCCTCCTTGCGGCGGGCCCCTTGGTAATGGCGGGTAGCGATTGGGGATCCGGTGTTTCGCGGGCAGTCGCCTTTTCTCTCGCAAGCTATGTATTGGGTCTCGGACTGCTTCTGTCGCCGTATTGCGTGGCTGTAAAGACAAATCATAACGCTGATCTGGGTAGAGCGGATGGGGCGATTGGGCTCGGAAGCCCGTGCGTATGGGCGGTGCTATCTGCCGTGGAATGGTCTTTTGTCTATATCGCGGCATGGAGGTGTATACGCGATCCGTTGATGGTTGCGCCGGTCCTGCTGTGCGGCGTGGCATCTACGGCCTCACTCGCCGTTGAGCTACATCCGTTTAAGGTATGCGCCCGTGCCCGGGCTATCGTGCCGTTGGCGTCAATGGGTGCGGCTACTTTAATCTATGCGGCCACTAGGGGGCGAATCCATGGGTTCGCGGCGCTGATGGGGATGCTGCTCACATACATAGTGCTGTGTAGCTGCCCGCAGCGCAAAATGCTCGGGGTATGGATGCTTTGCTTTGGGGTGACGGCTCCTGTCTGGGCTGTCTTGCTCAACATGGCGCAGGATCTGATGGTTTTTGAGCCGCTGTTCCTTACGTCGTTGCTGGGGCAAAGTTCTGCCGTCAATGTCGTCGTGGCAACGGTGGTCGTCTGCTGGTCTGTGCCCATGTTCGTCACGCACATCGCGCTCGCCCGCTCGGTTGAGGACGAGAGGGCTGTATTGGAGTACTGTGCGAATGGGTTCCCCGAAACGGCTCGTGTGCGTCAGCTGGCTCTGCTTACGTCACGTTCCCTTTCTGATATTCAGTCACGAATATTGATGATGACGGCAGAGGGCGCAACAACAAAGACCATTGCGGAGGATGTCGGTTACGCTGCATCTACGGTGCAAGCGCTGCGATCCGCGTCCTACCGTCAGTTGAAGATAAAGAACAAAGCAGAGCTTATTTCATTGTTATCGCAGGTAGATAACGTGTAAACGTCTAGATTATCAACTCAATAGCGAGTGTTTACAGACATCCTTCTCCATTCATGTAAAGGTTGCCGTGCGTCGACGCATCGTAAAGCGTTTTTGATTGGAGAATGCCATGATTAAGCCAAGGAATGCTATTGCTCGAATCGGAGTCGGCTTGGCGATTGTTGCGGGTTTGTCGATGGGCGTGCCTGCCGCATCGTTTGCGCAGGAGGAGTTTGATACCTCTCAGGTTTCCAGCATTACGCAGAACGCCGATACGGGAATTACGGTCTGTACGAACAATGCCGATAAGGCATTTAGTTTTCAATGTGCCGGGACGAGTGCAACTGGCTACCGGCAAAAGGATGATTCCTCATCGCTCTATCTGGATATCCAGGGCTATACGGGAAATCCGCTTCGGTTATATACAGACGGTGCGTATAACACAAGCGGTAGCGGCAGCATGAATTGTACTCAGGGAACGTATCGTTCGAATCACAAGGGACAGTGGGAAATGTATAACCTCGTCCGTGAGAACGGGCGATCTGCGGCGCGACTGACTGCATGGGCGGAGTCTGGCTACGGCACTGTTATTGGTGTATGGAGCCCCGACTGCGTCGGGCATTTCCGCAAGCTTCCCGCATAGTTGTTTGAAATGGCTCCCTTCCGACTTTCTGGGTCGGAAGGGGGAGGAGGACGTATGAACCAAAGGCTCGTAAGGTATGAACTGTCGAAAACGATAAGACGCCCAGCTTTTATCTTTGCTCTCTTGATTGCAGTCGCAGTTGCAATAGCTGCCGCGTTGGAGCCGTGGGCAAATTTGGAAAAAGAACGTAACAACCTTCTTTCTTTTGGTTACGGCGTTGGCATGCAAGCCAAAAACTATCTCGGTCAAACACGTGAAAGCAGTTTCGGTAACTGGATTGTTGTGAGCGCGAACGCGCCACTGTCTGCGTCGGTGTTTTTCTATGCACTGCCCCTGCTTGCAATGTTGGCTGGATCTTGGTCGTGTCTCTTTGAACGTTTGAGTGGTTATGACATGCAGATATGCACGCGCGTTTCCAGAAAGGCATACGTGAACGTAAAGATGCTGTCTGCTTTCCTCTCTGCGTTTACAATGACTGCCATTCCTCTGCTCGTCAATTTCCTGATTGTCTCGATGCTTTTTCCTGCGTATCTTCCTCGGGTCGATGAGTCGACTTACGTAGGGCTTTACCTACATAGCTATTTCTCCGGTCTATTTTATTCACATCCTTTGTTATATGTGCTTGCATACACGCTGTTCGATGCGGTCACGCTCGGGACTTTATCCATGGCTGTAACTGGCTTCTCAATTTTGTTTCGTAGCAGAATCAAAGCGATAATTGTCCCGTATCTGCTAATGGTTGCGTGGCATTTTGCAAATGGCTGGATCTTCGGCGTAATGGCTTGTGTGGGGTTTAACTGCAATATCCTCAACAGCATCAGGTCGGAATCGCTGAATAACTGGCCAGATATTCGAGCCGGTTTTGCGGAAATCATATTATTGACCCTTGCTTCGTTGGCTTTTTCTGGGGCGTGGAAAAGGCGGGAGATGGTCTGATGCTGTTTAGGCTGGTCGCCGCGGACCTGAGGACCGTTTTGAAGAAGAACATCATTACTTTTATTGCGATTGCGGCAGTGACCGTTGCGAACTTGGTGTACGCCTACGGATTGTCTTCTGTGTATGGGGTCAGGACGGATACCTTGGGGTTTGCGGATAATCTTGCGCTCGTGTTTGCCGGATCTGCTCCGTTTGAGCCTAGGCCCGGGGTCATGTTTGTGCCTCCGTTAGGGTGGCTATTCCTCATTCTGCTTATTCTCTATACAACACTCGATTATCCGACCGAATCGTTGCACGGGCTTGGTTTACAAGCACTTGTTCGATGCCGGGCAAGAACCCTTTGGTGGGCCTCGCGTTTTATCTCAGTGGCGGCGGTAACGGCATTTTCACTGCTCGTGGTGGTTTGCTCTGTTGTGATTTGGAGCTTGGTGGTGAGCTCCTCGTTCAGCGCGGTCATTCATGGCGAGTCGCTTCAGCTGGCTAATTTGGCGCCGTGGTTTCTCAAAGCTGCCGAGGCAGATGCGCTGCCGTTTTTCATAGGTCTCTTTTTTGCTTTCGAGGCGCTTGCGTTTGCGCAGGCAGTGATTGGCTTTGTACTTGGGCCGTCGGTCTCGTTTGTGGTTTTAATGAGCTACCTGATCTGCTCGGCATATGCGCGGCATTGGGCGCTGCTGGGCAACGCCCTAATGCTGTTGCGCTGGGGTGGAATTGTCAAAGAGGGAATCGCGACGGGCTCGAGTGGCTTGTTTTCAATTGTGATTATGTCGTTATGCCTATCGTTGGGTGGACTGTGGTTTCGAAGGGCCGACCTTATCGAAAAGAGGGACAAGATATGAGCGTGATCGTTAGGGACGTATCGAAGCGCATGGGCAAAAACGATGTTCTGCGCAACGTGTCCATCGAGGTTGACCCTGGGACTGTGGTCGGGCTTCAGGGGATAAACGGTTCGGGCAAGACCATGCTCATGCGAGCGGTCTGCGGATTGATTCGACCCACCGAGGGCGAGATCATTATCGATGGTCAAAGACTTGGGGCGGACATCTCGTTTCCGCCGAGTCTTGGGATGTTGATAGAGGCGCCTTCCTTTTTGGGATATCTGTCTGGCTACGACAATCTGGAGCTCATCGCTCAGATCAAGGGCGTTGCCACCCCCGAGGACATTCGCTCTGCCCTGCGGCTCGTGGGGCTCGATGCAGACGAAAAAAAGAAGTTCCGAGCATACTCGCTTGGGATGAAGCAGCGTCTGGGGATAGCTGCGGCAATTATGGAAAAGCCGAAGCTGCTTGTTCTCGATGAGCCAACGAATGCCCTCGACGAAGCGGGCGTTGAAATGCTCAAGCGCGTTGTGGCGATGGCGGCATCAACGGGTCGCGAGGTTCTTCTGTCTAGCCATGACGGAGAGGTGCTCGAGGAGCTGGCCGATCGGGTTTACTGCATGCGCGACGGTGCCGTTGTGAAAGTTCGGGAAAGGTCGTGAGCGCGATGAAGAAGGCCCTGTTGACGAGAAGATCGGCGCTCGCGCTTTTTGGCTGTGCTGTTACCGGCCTTGCGGGCATGAGGGTGAGCGTCGTTAACAGGAATCGGACAGTCATTCCTGAAAAATATTACGCGGAGGGCGAATGGCTCTCGATGGATGGAGCGTTTCTGGGATCGAAGGATGTAGCGACTGATGGGTATTCGTTTTGCATAGACGGGGCAGAATTGCTCACGCCGCGCGAGTATCTCAAGCGTGCGCATGATGATTATTCAAAATATGGCACCGTGGATACGAAAACGAAATTGAAGGACGCTGACATCACGTGTGTTATTGCCGTAAAGATGCGTGTCAGGAATAAGGACAATGTCGAAGGCGGGATTAAAGCGTATGTTTGGCATTTGGTGCCGGAGTCTGCGCCAAACTATGACTTTGTGGTCAATACCGATCTGATAACGCAAGCCATGCCGGTCCTTGGCGGCTCTGCCGCGTTTGCCGTGGAGGTTGGGGCAGAAAACGAGTTACTCGTCCCATTTATGATGCAAAACACCAACGACTATTTCGAAGATTACGAAACCGTCCGTTTTGAGAAGGCTTTTCCTGGGACTTATACGATGAAGATGACCGATCTGCCAGAGAGAAGGCTCTTAAGGTTTGAAGTGAAGTAACTCGAGAGCTAGGCAAAATGGGTCCATCGGTGGCACTCGCGCTCGATCCCAGGCGCCCTGGCCCGGAATGACGCGGGGCGAGGCGTTTTCGGTGTCGGCTGGCCTACCGCTTCTTCTTGCTCTTCTTCTGCTTGCGCCGCTTGCCCTTGTTATCCTGGGGCTTGTCGGCCTTGTCGCCCCGCTTGGCCTCGGCGGCAGCCTTCTCGGCCTTCATCTTCTTGCGTTTGGTCTCGATGCGGAGTTTTTTGTTGATGCGCGCCTTAAGGAAGGGACCGAACTGTTCGGCATCGCCACGGACAAAGGTGTCCTTGGGGATCGTCACGCCCTGGTCGGCGAACATGGCCACAAAGATGCGCTCGCCGTCGAGCACGTGGTCGAGCTTTTCAAACGGGAAGAACTGCGACTTGCCGCTCTTGCCCCAAACCATCAGGCCGTCCTCGTTGGCGGCGACGCGGCGATAGCGGCCGCCCATGGACTCGTCGGCCTCGACGGCGTCGATAAAGTCGCGGGCGAGGGTGTGGTGCAGGTTTTTGCTCCACCAGGCCAAAAAAGCGCCGAATACGATCAGGACGACGCCAAACTTGATCCAGTTGCCGCCGGCCACCAACATGCCGATGCCGATGAGCGCGGCAATTGCCGCGGCGACATACAGCGAGCCGCGACGCCTGGGCGAGGCGACCAGGCGGGCGAAGTCGGTGACCAGGTCGTTTTCGTACTGGTACTCGTTGAGGTACAGGATGCCGTCGTCGGCTGCGGCCTGCTCCTCGAGCGCGACCTCGACCTGGTCGGCTGCTTCGGAGGGAACGAGGTTGCTCTCTGCGTCTGCCATGCTCTTTGGACTCCTATCGCGGCGGGCTCGCCGTACGGGTTATTATGGAATGCAGTATGCCGTGCGCCCGCATGGCCGCCGCGGCAACAAGACTCAGTATACCCGGGGGAGCACCCATGGAATCGTTGTACCGAAAGTATCGCCCGCTCACCTTTGACTCCGTGGTGGGCCAGCAGCATATCGTCTCGACGCTCGAGCACGCCATCACCGAGGGGCGCCTGTCCCACGCCTACCTGTTCTGCGGACCGCGCGGCACGGGCAAGACCACCATGGCGCGCATTCTGGCCAAGGCGCTGCTGTGCCGCAATGCCGAGGCGGCGCGCGCCGAGGGTGCAAGCGGCTGCATGCCCGACGGTACTTGCGAGGAGTGCGAGCTCATTGCCGAGGGTAACCACCCCGATGTCTACGAGCTCGATGCCGCCTCCCGCACGGGCGTGGACAATGTGCGCGAGGAGATCATCAACTCCGTCAACTTTGCCCCGGTGCGCGGCAAGTACAAGATCTATATCATCGACGAGGTCCACATGCTCACGACGGCGGCGTTCAACGCGCTGCTCAAGACGCTTGAGGAGCCGCCGGCGCACGTGATCTTTGTGCTGTGCACCACCGACCCGCAAAAGATTCTGGAGACCATCCTCTCGCGCTGCCAGCGCTTCGATTTCCACCGCATCGGCAACGAGGATATCGAGCATCGCCTGTCCTACGTGTGCGAGCAGGAGGGCTTCGATTACGACGACGAGGCACTCGCCATTGTGGCGCGCCATGCCAAGGGCGGTATGCGCGACGCGTTGTCCACGCTGGAGCAGCTGAGCGTCTTTGGCAACGGTTCTGTGCATGCGGACGACGCCCGCTCGCTTTTAGGCGAGGTTTCGGACCAGATTCTGGGCGAGTTTTCCCGCGCCATTGCCGATCGCGATGTTGCCGAGCTATATGGACTGATCCGTGCGCAGGTCGAGGAAGGAAACGACCTGCTGGAGCTGACGCGAGACCTGGTGGCGCATGTGCGTGACGTGTACGTTGCCTGCGTTGCCGGTGCCCGTGCCGAGCTGTTTGAGGGCGGCTCCGAGCAGGCCGAGGCGCTTGCTGCCGAGGCCGCTGCCTTTGGCGAGCATCCTGCCGACCGCCTGGCCCGTGTGCTGACAGTGCTTGACGATGCCGCACTGGAGATGAGGGGCGCGAGCGACGTGCGCCTGGTGCTCGAGATTGCCTGCACGCGTCTGGCACGTCCCGAGGCTGATATAACGATTGAGGCATTGGCCGAGCGCGTGGCACGCCTGGAGGCCATGGTTGCCAATGCCGCCGTGCCGGCGAGCGTGGCTGCTGCTCAGGCCGCCGCGCCTGCAGCATCCGTACCCGCTGCTGCCCAACAGCCGACGCTCATTTCGGGCGCCCGTGCTGCCGCTCCGGCGGCATCCGCTGCCCCCGCTGCTACGTCCGCGCATCAGGGTGGCATGCCTTGGGACCGCGGCGCTGCTGTTCCGGCTGCCCAGCCTGCTCCCCGTTCTGCGTCCGTGTCAGCTTCCAAGTCTGCAGCGCCTGCACCTCAGCCTGCGCCGGCTTCGACGCCTCAGCCCGTTGCTGCCCCCGCGCCTGCCACCGCTCCGGCACCTAAGCCTCAGTCCAACAATGCCGCCCAGGTTGCCGCCGCCGGTGCTGCCGAGACGCCCGCGGTCGAGGATGCCGGAGAGCTGCAGCGCAAATGGGCCGAGGTCGTCGAGCGTGTCAAGGCGCGTCAGGCTTCCTACGCAGGGCTTTTGCTCAACGCCCGCGCCACGGCCGACGACGGCTCCAAGCTCACCGTCTCGTTCCCCGCGGGTTCGACCTTTGCCATCAAGATGCTCGGCCGCGCTGACACGCAATCGGTGGTCCTGCCGACGGTCTGCGCGGTCTTCGGTCGTCGCACCGTCGACTATGTCCTGGATGGGGGTGGCACGCCGGCTCCTCAACATGAGGAGCATTCTCCATCTGCACGGGCTGCGGCATTTGCGGACCCGCAACCCGTGTCCTCGGCGGCCCCTGCATCCTCGAGCGCCAGCGCGACGCAGCCAAAAGCGGCACCGGTAGCGGCGCCGACCCCGTCGGTGCCTGAGCCCGCCGCACCCAAACCGGCTGTTCCGATCCCCGCACCCAAGCCCACTGCCGTGCCTGCGCCCAAGTCATCCGACCTGGCTAAGGCCCCCTGGCTGCGCTCCGACAACCCCGCCGGCGCTCCTGCCACGGGCAAGCTCCCGACCGAGCCCGCGCCCCGAGCGCCCGAGCGCGCGTCCGCTCCCAAGACTCAGCCGTCTGCGCAGGCTGCGCCGTGGGAATCCGAGCAGGTTCCCTACGACGACGCCATGGTTGGCGGCTTCGCCGGCGATGCGAGCGGGGACGATCTGCCTCCGTTCGACGTGCCGAGTGCGACGCCCGCGCCCAAGCCCGCTGCAACTGCCCCCAAAGAGGAGGACGCTCCTGCAGCTCCCTGGGAGTCCAACCCCGGCGCCGGCAGCCCCTTCGGCCACCAGGGCGCAGCCCCGAGCATCCCGCAGACCGAGGACGAGGCCAAAGACCTCATCCGCAGCGTCTTCGGTCAGGCCACCATCTTCAAGCCGGTGGAGTAGCTGTACAGGCGGGTATACTGCTCAAGAAGAGATGTCTTTGAACGGAGCGAGCTTATGATGTGGGAATATGTCCGCCTTGAGGACGATACGCAAGTTTCGTATTCCGAAGTCCGTGAGGACAATACGGTGAAGGTCGTTGTGGAGCGCCCACGCGATTGGGGTTTTGACACGGCGGAGTGCATCTTGATGGCATTCAATTGGGTGTCGCACGAGGGCTTTAGCGAAGCAGACCTCAAAGAACTCGATGATTTTGTACGCAACAACGCCCCGCTCATCTTGCGTTTTGCTTACGAAGGCGGACGAGTCTATGCCTGGTCTTTTCCGACTCGGGCCGTACATTATCTTTTTCTGGACAGGCGAGAACGGAGCTCGCTGGGCTTAGGGCCTCTAGCTCTTCAAGGGCGCCTTGTCCGGGCGCATCTGTATTTCGGACATGTGTAGTGTGGTGCCGCGTATATCGCATTCGAGCAGACAAGCGCGTGACGGTCGGCCTAGGATGCTGAGGTCGATACGATACGTCGCATGGCCGTCCGTGTACTCGACTTGCTCGGCGTTGACGGTTGCTCCGATTGTAAATAAAGAGCCCAGTTCGGCATCGACAATCTTGGAGTCCTTTATCTTGACCTTGAACTCTTGGTAGAGGGACGGGCTGTTGTAGTAAATGGTTCGGGTTCCGTCGGTGCATTCATCGGTCGTCTCCCATTTGACGACGGGCTGGTCCGAGCTGGCTATCAGCAGTTCTGCTCCAAAAGCTATGGCATGGGTGATGACAACCAGCAATGCCCAGCCGACAAAGAGATAGAGAACCACATATGCAACGGGGTGTTTTGAGCGGATGTTTTGGAGCGCGTCGGGGGCATTCATGGGGCACCTCCAAATTGCAATCTATGACAATCAAATTATACCCTGCCGCCATGTGCTCCGCCTCGAGCAGCGGTTTGGCATTTAGCTATTTAGTGGCACACATGAAATGCCGGATTCGGCTCTACTAGATTGAGTATGCGATATTATGCAACCTTGCATAATTCGGCCTTGCATAATCTTTGCGCGTGGTTTGTATTGGAGGACATGTATATCGACTGAGGTAGCGTGTCCGCCCCGCTCGCTGGCCTCGCGCCGTGGTACGATTTTTGAGTTTGAAAGTCCCGCCGCGCTCCGGCTGCCCTTGCAGCTCGGCGTGCGGCCGCACGTAAAGGAGCCATCATGGCCGGTATGAACATGCAGCAGATGATGAAGCAGGCTCGCAAGATGCAGGAGCAGCTTGCCGCCGCGCAGGAGAACCTCAAGTCCCAGACCGTCGACGCCTCTGCCGGCGGCGGTATGGTCAAGGTGACCGTTAACGGCGAGATGGAGCTCGTCAACCTTACCATCGACCCCGATGCCCTCGATCCCGAGGACGTCGATATGCTGCAGGACATGATCATGGCTGCCGTCAACGAGGCCGTCCGCGGTGTCAACGAGCTTGCCAACAAGCAGATGGGCGCCATCACCGGCGGCCTCAACATCCCGGGCATGCCGTTCTAAGACACGCATATATATGAGTGCCAACCATAGTCTGCAAAAATTGCTCGATGAGCTGGGCCGTCTGCCGGGCATTGGTCCCAAGTCGGCCCAGCGCATCGCCTATTACCTGCTCGAGGCCGATGCCGAGGAGGCCCGCCGCCTGGCCGAGGCCATCCTGGAGGTTAAGCAGGAGGTCCACTTTTGCAGCCGCTGCTTTAACTACGCCACGGCCGACGAGTGCTCCATCTGCCAGGATTCGATGCGCGATACCACTCGCATTTGCGTGGTGGGCGAGCCGCGCGATGTCCAGGCGATTGAGCGCACGGGCAGCTACCACGGTCTCTACCACGTATTGGGCGGCGTGATCAGTCCCATGGACAAGATTGGTCCCGAGCAGTTGCACATTCGTGAGCTGCTGGCACGCTTGGGCCACGAGGACATCCACGAGGTCATCATCGCCACCAACCCCAATATCGAGGGCGAGACCACGGCGAGCTACCTGGCCCGCACTATCAAGCCGCTGGGCGTTGAGGTATCGCGTCTGGCGAGCGGCCTTCCCGTGGGCGGCGACCTGGAGTATGCCGACGAGCTTACGCTTGGGCGCGCCATCGAGGCCCGTCGCACGATTTAGGTGGCGAGCCTGCTCCTGCCGTATGTCTTCATCACGACGCACGGGGTAGCCATAATTTCCCCGTGCGACTGTAAGTTTGTTGTGCAACAAAGATGCTTTGTATCCGCTTATCGCATGGATGCTTCCACTCGCATCCTTAATTTGCCCATTCGTTGCGCAACCTTTTGGGTTCGCTGATACACTCAAATATGGATTCGAATGAATGCGCCGCTCCCGAGCGGCGTGTTTTTGTTGGAGGAGAACGCATGCGGCCCGGTGGCACTCAGACAAAGCGCGGCGCCGCGGTGCGCATGCGACGCCGACTGGGCTTGGCGCCGCGGGCGTACGCACTGCTGTCTTGCTCGCTGGTGCTGGTCATAGCTGGCGTTTCTGCCTATGGCATGACCGTGCCGTCCATGATGCAGGCACATGCCGCACGCGAACCGCGCGTGGGGCATGAGGTCAAAAGTGACCTGGGGACCACGACTGGATATGCTTGGGCAAGTGTGGTCGCGCATATTGTGTTTGGCACCGACGATGCGGACGGCGCCGAGGTCCCGGACAACGAAGTCACGCTTGCCAATGGCAAAACCATCGTGCTCACCAACACCAAGATCATCGATCGGTTGTCCAACAATAGCGTGACGGCAACGGTGAATAAGGTCGAGCAGCAGAAGGGGCAGGACGCCCAGCAGACAGGCAAGCCCGGTAGCTCGGATTCATCGAGTTCGGGCGGCGGCTCTGGGTCGGGTTCCTCTACCGGAGGGTCTGGAAACGGCGGCTCGACGGGCGGCAACACTGACAACGATGCAAACTCCGGTGGCCTTTCCGCTGCTGAAGAAGAGAGCATTCACAGTTGGCTTGTGACCAAGTACAACATGCTCGACGGCTATGTTTCTCGTGCCAATGACGTGGTCTCGACCTATAACTCTACGGGAGATCCCAGACCGTGCGACAGCCTGGTCGGGGAGATGTTTGTTATTCGAGCTGAGTTCGGTCGTCAGACATTCTCGCCCCGGTCAAAGTGGTATCAGCAGTATGCCAATCTGTGGGGCTGTTACACCAACCTATGTCAATGGGTCGGCCATTACGGCGATGATGACGTCGCGCTCGGTAACTTCAACAATAACGTGGCGGCGCTTGCCCTATGATGACCGATCTTGCATCCACCACACCACAATCGCTCGGTCGCGATCCCATGGTCGGCCTGCGCCTGGCGCGTGTCGACGGGTTTGAGCCGGCCATTGCGCTCGGTCAGGACGAACTGCCTGCCTATCTGCGTCGTTTTACGATGCTGTTTGCCGACGATGCCACCATGCGCCGTGGCGGTATCGGCCGCGTGACGCGTGCCGTCAACGCCCAAGGCGAGGCCGTGGCACTCAAGCAGCTCATCTTGCCGACGCGCGATGAGTTTGACGACGATGCCGCTCACGAGGCGCTGGTCGCCAAGTTCAAGGCGGCGTTTCGCGAGGAATACGAATGTCATCGTGCCCTTTCGGGCCTTAAGGGCTTTCCCGCCTCTATGGCTGGGGCGAGGTCGACGGTGTGCCTGCAATTGTCATGGAATGGGTCGAGGGCGAGACACTTGCCCGCTTGCGTTCGCGACTCGCCGTGGACGATGCCGGACGCCTGTCGCCGCTTGTGGCGGCGCGTCTGGGTCGCGACCTGTTCGATCTGCTCTGCCGTATGAGCCTGGTGGGCGAGGGCTTTGTCCATCGCGATATCTCGCCCGCTAATATTATGGTGCGTACGGCGCGTCTACCGCTTGACCGGCAGCTTGCCGAGGGCACCTTTGACCTGTGCCTGATCGACTTTGGCTCGTCGCTGGCGCTCGAGCCTGCGTCGGCCGTGGCCGGTACCGGCGGCAAGGCGTCGTTTACGGAGCGCTATGCCACGCTGCGTCGCGCGACGGTTGCCTATGCCCCGCCCGAGATGCTCACCGACGATATTCCCGACCTGCGCGCTTTGCGTATGTCGCCGGCGATTGACGTATACGCCGCGGCAAGCACGGTTTACGAGCTCATTGCCGGCGTCGCGCCATACGAAGCCGCGCCGAGTACTTCGGGTGCCTCGGGTTCGCGCAAAAAGACGCGCGACATCGCGAGCCCCTACCGTCTCAAGATGGACACGCGGCCCGACTATCCCATTGGTGCCCATGCGCCCGGTTGTGATTTGACTCAGCTGCTTCGTCGTGAGCCCGATGTGGCGCTCGCCGCGGCCGAGCAGGCCCAGCAGCTAGGGCTTGAGCCGGATTCCGAAGAGCTACGCGATGCGCTGGCGTTTGTCGATGCCCAGCTGTTCGACGTGGTGATGGCCTGTCTGTCCAGCCATCAAAAAGATCGTCCCGAGCCGGCGGCGGTCGAGGCGGCGCTCTCGGCGTTTTGTGACCACTATGCGCAAAATGTCGGTCGTTCGCTTCGCGGCGAGCCGCTCACGCCGTGCCCCATGGATGCGTCTGGCCGCGCGGTTCGTCGCGCGCTGATGGTCGGCGCGACGGTCGTCTGTGGCGTGGTTTGGGCTGTGGTCGTGGTTTCGGCCGCGCTGCTGGTGTCGGGCGCTCGCGTGACGGCGACTTTGGGATCGCTCGTGTGGTCTGGGTCGCTACCGGGTATTATTGCCGCACTGGCGTTGGCGCTGCCAGGCATAGCCGGCGTTGCCGCGGGGGCACTTGCGCGCGATCGGCGCTCGGGCTTCCTGCAGGGTGTGCTTGCGCTTTCTGCCTGCGAGGTTCCGGTGCTGGTTGTGGCTGCATGTAGCGTATTTTCCCAACGCGCCGTGATGGGCGGCCTTGTTGCCGCTCTGGTTGCAACCTATACGCTTACGTGGTTTTTGCTTGCGATGGGCTTTGCCTTTGAACTTCCCGTTTCGGCACCGCGACGCACAAAAGCCCAGATGGCGACTCCGCTTGCCGGTGGAGCCGCAGCTGTCCGTACTTTTGGCGGACCTGTCGAAGTATCGTCCGATTCTATTTCTACGACCAAGGAGGCCTAGGTCATGGCATCTCAAGTTGAGCTCACCCCATGCGGGGCCATGTTTGACATCTTTAAGCGCGCAGCGCATCTGAGCCATATCGAGCTGTGCGGCTTGGTGCTTTCGTCCCGTCCGCTCGCCGACGGCCGCAGCCCGCAGAGCCGAGCCGCCGATCGCTCTTGGGTTTCCCGCTTTATCGTTCGCGCGCCGGTCGGCACGCTTCAGCAGCGCTACTTTGCCGAATACGGTACCTCGGCTGCGCGTATTATGTCGCAACTGGCCCTGCGCCAGCGCAATCCCATGGACTCCACGGCTGTAATCAATATGGTGTGCGGTCCTGCAGGTGAACCGATGGTACGCGCGCTCGAAGAGTGCCACCAGGACACGAATCTCTATCGCAACGCGCTCGATCGCCTGTCCCAGGCGGCGGAACTCATGCCCGCCGAGCGCGCCGAGGCCGTGCTGGTGCTGTTTGTCGCCGTCGGTTGTTCGGCGGATGTGCGGTCCTCGGTGAACTATGCCATCGACTACGCGCACGCGACCTGTGGCGGAGGCACCTCCACGCCGCGTTCGCTTGGCATGTCGATGACCGCGGGCGAACGCGACCCCGCCCCGGCGCACCCTTTGGGCTTGCTGCGCATACAAAACAGTTTTGTCGTGAGTGCCCCGCGCTGGATTCAGCCGAGTGAGCAGGGTGTTGAGATTGGCGCGCTGGCCACTGGTGAGGGCGATATTACCGACGTCGGCGACGATGTCTCGGCCCGCCATGCCCATATCTGGTGCGATGCTCAAAATATCTGGCACGTCGAGGACTTGTCGTCCACCAACGGAACCGTGGTGGTAAACGGGGCCACGCGCGTCTGCATTCAGGTCGAGCCCGGCCGTTCCGCCCAACTCAATCCCGGCGACGAGCTCAAGCTCGGCGAATCCACCACCTACGCCATCCTCTTCGGTGCTCTCTAGCCGGTAGATAGGGGCGTTCCTTTTCTGCCGGCTGGGGACACTCCTTGGCGCGCCAGAGCCGGTCGCCTGGGGATGGAGGGGCCATTTTGGCCCTTGGCGGTCACCCGAGGTAAACCTTTACCGCCCGCCTATATTTGCCGAAATTACACTTGACGGCGGGGTACAATAAACCCGCATGCGGATTTCCGTTGCGGGCGCTTCCCATCGC
>ERZ894180.708-NODE-708-length-24955-cov-8.047269_pt1 | contig 24955 bp, 17 predicted proteins | sample MGYA00380278_ERZ894180 | MGnify/ENA primary metagenome ERZ894180 (study PRJEB32331, sample SAMN06328450) | human gut metagenome | biome: human gut microbiome; feature: stool | host: Homo sapiens | collected 2013-02-24 ...
ACGATTTCAATCTCTATTTGTGTGAGAGATTCGGTTACAGAAACTGTTGTTCCGTCATGCACAACGCCAACGGCATTTGTGTTTCTGTCCATGTTGGCGAAATGGATTTATACATTCGTTTCTGGGAATACAGTTGTGGTGTTGGCAGCATCCCCGACTGGAGCATTATCATTGTACGCAGTAACTTCAAACGAAACCAGCAGGAAAACCTGAAAGACCTTGCCCGATTCTTTAAGGAGTACGCTCCGCGCTATGGTTACAAATACCTCTGCACCGAAGATGATGACTACAAGTATTATCAGACCCTTGGTCTGAAACTTATCCACAGAGGACTTTTCAGACAATATAATTATGGATTGCCGTTGAAGGAGTTAGAGGTCTAACTTTTTTCGTAACAGAGAGGAAAATCCTCTCTGTTGCCTTTTTTTACAAACTTTTTGTCTTTTATCTCTCTTTTTTCTGAATCGTACTGTTCTGACTATTGTTTAATAATTGAGAGATCATATTATTAAGAGAACTTGTTGCAGTTACGCTTCGATAATTTTCTATATCCCAAAAGAAGCTACTATCCCATAGACCACGATCTATGTCTGTTATTAAACGCTCAATAGAATCTTCCTTAGGCAAGCCTTGTTCATCAAAATATTCGTCTAAAGATATACGTTCTCTTAAAACCGCAATTCCTAACCTTTCCCCTAATGTATAACCTAGCCACCAATTAGTAGGATAAACTATAACAATAGGATTCTGAGAACGATCAAGTTTGCTTTTACCAAAAACTTCTCTTACCCATCTTTTGGCAATATAACGTAATGTTTTTAAACGAATGTTTTCACTAAAATAATTATCAGGTTCAATGTAAAATAACTGATCACAATGTCCTAATTGTATTTGGCTGATAATAGCTTCTATTTCGTCTTTATCTATTTCTCTTTTTTCAAATACAATATTTTGTATGTCAAACTTAGAATCTGGAGTTGCCAGAATAGGGATACCCAACTTATGTAATGCAACAATAAAAACTCTTTTCTCAGCAATACTTAATGCATTATTGAATTCAGAAGCTGCAACATCGTAAGTTTGTCTATTACGAGCATACTTTTGGAATATTTTTAAAGCTTTTATAGCGACTTGTCTAAGTTCTTTTATATGTTTTTCTTGTCTTTTTGCAGAACTTATTCGCAAATTTTATTGCAAATAGTCCTATTGAAATGATGAAAAATAGACAGGCTTTCTTATCTTTGCATAGAACGAAAGAAAATCCTTATGGAAAAAGAAAAAGACATAAACCGCATTAAGGTTGTGCTTGTGGAGAAAAAGCGAACCAATAAATGGCTAGCTAAGCAATTGGAGAAAGATCCTGCTACTGTGTCCAAATGGTGCACAAACACTTCCCAACCAAGTCTTGAAACATTATTAAGAATATCTCAAATATTAGAAGTCGATATTCGAGAGCTATTAATAAGTTCAAAACAATAGAGCGCAATTAATTTATATTCATCAAATTACACAAGGTGCCAAATATGAATAATACACTTATTGATAATTCCATAGAAGCGCTTTCAATGACAGCGACATTGAGAAAATGTTTAGATATTGATGGCATTCAAACAGTCAGTATTGCAACTGGTTATTGGGATATTCCCGGTTTAGCTATACTACAAAAAAGTTTGAGATCTTTTATTGAAAAAGATGGAACAACGCTTCGTTTACTTATAGGCAAAGACCCTTATATATACGCAAATCAATTAAAGTCACCTAAATATAAAGATTCGAATTATCCACTGGATTTCATAAAAACTGATATCCACGAACTTAATGTTACTGAGGAATATAAAGATGCTATACGTCTGCTCCTTGATTATTGTTCTAAAAGCAATGATTCCAAGATTCAAATTCGCGTGTTTAGAAAAAATGCGAATGACGAAACGCAGTTCCTACATTCCAAATGTTATATCTTCGATGGTAAGCAAAACGGTATAGGCATAGGAATTGTGGGAAGCACAAATTTTACTCAAAAGGGGCTGCAAGGCAATGCTGAGTTAAATTACATTGAAACAGCGCCCAATCAAGTATTATCGCTTGATGCAATACCAGGTAATAAATCTCATCTGTTGTGGTTTAATGAGAAATGGGAAATCTCTGAGCCTTGGAATGAACAATTCCTAGAACAAGTCCTTAAATCTGCACCTATTACAGATGAAGTGGAAAAAGAACGTAAAAATGAAAAACTACCATTTACTCCGTATGAGTTATATATCAAATTATTACAAATAAAATTTGGTGATATTGTGGATAAATCGCTTGGACAACAGATAGAAACTTATCTACCGGCGAACATTCATAAACTGGAATATCAAATAGAAGCAGTAAAGAGATGTATCAGCATTATGCACGAACATGGAGGCTTTATGTTGGCAGACGTAGTGGGACTTGGTAAAACAATCATTGGTATGCTAATCATCAAGCGTTTCTTGTCCGTGCCGGAAGACGATGGACGAGAACGTAAAGTTTTGGTCATTACTCCTCCTGCCATTCAATCGAGTTGGAAGAAGACTATAACCATGTTCGACAAAGATTCTGACGAGAAGATTGCGCCATATATTGACTTCATTACAACTGGACGTATCGGAAATGTCTCAGAAGATGAAATGTGTGAAGATGAAGATGACGACAGTCGCGATTCTGGTGATTTTGGTGGAACACTCCAAGAAAAAAATTATGGCTTTATTATCATTGATGAAAGTCATAAGTTCCGCAACAGTGCTACATTGATGTACCAGTCTCTTGATGAACTGATACAGAAGATTTGTTCTAATACAGGAGTATATCCATACGTGGGTCTTCTTTCCGCCACCCCACAGAACAACAGACCAAACGACTTGAAGAATCAGATTTATCTTTTTGAGAGAAACCACAATGATAGTACATTGAAGAAGGCTGAAAGTGGAAATATCGAAAAATTCTTTGCAGACGTTAACCGAGAATATGAACTGCTGATAGATAAAAACAATAACATACCAGCAGAAGAGCGTCGCCGACGTTTGGATGCTGTATCAAAGAGACTGCGTGACTGCATATTAAGTGATATATTGGAACGCCGAACAAGGACTGATGTTGAGAAATATTACAAGGATGATATGAAATCACAAAATTTGGTATTTCCCAAAATAGTTGGACCTAACAATCTTGAATACATCATGGATGACGAGTTAGCTCAACTATTCTCTGATACTATGACAATCATTGCTCCAACGGAGGCTGAAAAGGTGCAAACTGACGAATGGCTAAAATACTTCCGCTATCGTGCTATTGAATATTTTGTAGACCCTGCCAACGAAAGAAAACATACAGGTCGAGGTAACCGTGGTGTCAACGACGTTGCCAAGCAACTTGCCACAATCATGCAGATTCTTCTTGTGAAGCGTCTTGAAAGTTCGTTCACTGCTTTTACTCAATCCCTGCTGAATCTGCGACGTTACACAGAGAACATGATTAAGATGTGGGAAAACGACACAATTTTCGTTTGCCCGCAAATTGACGTAAACAAAGAGCTTGACTATGAAGCCAAGACAATAAAACGTGGTAAACGTGTTTCGTTTAATGATTGCGTAGAAGACATCAGAGCTAAGATAACAAAGTTGACGGAACAAGGGCGTAACGAAAAGGGACAGAATGCAGAATATAAACGTAAAGACTTTAAGGAAGAATACTATATCCAACTAAAAGAAGATTTCAGACTCATTTCTAATCTCTATGATCGATGGGCGAAAAACCCACAAGACCCGAAATTTGATGCATTCAAAGAAAGTATCAAGCCTGAATTGTTTAACCCACAAAAAAATACCTCTGGAAAATTGGTTATCTTTTCGGAAGCTATAGATACTGTACAATCACTTGCAAGAGCAGTAAAGGCAAAGGGCTATAAGGCACTTGTCATTACTGCCGCCAATCGTGATGAGATGGAACATACGATTGAAGAAAATTTCGATGCCAATTACGAGGGTGTCTGGAAGGATGACTACAATGTTATTATTACAACAGAGGTTTTGGCAGAAGGTGTAAACCTTCACCGTGCCAATGTTATCCTAAACTATGATACTCCCTGGAATTCCACTCGCCTGATGCAGCGCATAGGTCGTGTAAACCGTATCGGAAGTAAAGAGCCATTTGTCTATGTCTATAACTTCATGCCAAGTGCAGAAGGCGATGCGCAGATTCAGTTGGTTCGCAAGGCACATACTAAGTTGCAATCCTTCCATGTCCTGTTCGGTGAAGACAGCAAGATTTTCTCGGAAGAAGAAAGTGTGGTACATTACGATATTGCCAAAGCCGTTGACGGAGAAGAATCACCTTTGCAGAAGTATGTATATGAGCTCAAACGATACAAGAATACTCACCCTAAACGTTATCTGCAAATAGAACAAGCTAATGAAGACTGGCAGATAGCACAAGCTGCAAGTGGAACTGCATATTTCATAGTAAAAGCGCCACGCTCTGCAAGACTTGCAATTAGAATACGTACTGAAGCCGAGGGGCTATATAACGCCAAAATAATTTCTTTGCTCGAACTGCTAGAAGATCTGCATGTGGAAGAAAATGCCAAACGTGTTCCACTGCCGAATAACTGGCAACAGCTTTCAACAGAAGCCATAAAGACTTATAATCAATACTTTGTCCGCATCAACAAGTCTAGGGCTGGTGACAAGGCTACCTCTGCAAAAGAAATGTTAGTGAAAATTAATAACACTCCTGGTTTATCACAACACTCCAAGATTTTGCTAAAAAATGCTCGTAAATTTATTGACCGAGGAAGTTTTGATATTATCAAAAAAGTATTGGCCATTGGTCAAGAATTAGAAGAGCGGGATTCACGTCTTTTTGCCATAGAGCAACAAGATATTGACGAGATTCTAGAGCGAGAAATTGGCAAACTTGTAGCCCATGTAGAAAGTAAGCAAGGCGAGGCAGCCATTGTATTAGGAACCATCAAGTAAAAAACAACCCCATGAATAAGGAATTATTAAAAGAATATTTAAGCAGCCGATATCAAGGCTGGAGTTCGTTTCTCCACAATGTTATTTTCCCAATTTTTGGTGAAGATGACTTTGAGAATGGTTTTGAAACAGAGCTTTTGGAAAGTCAGCCTGAACGAAAACAACTGGCAGAAGCGACGGGAATACGCAGCATCAAGCAAGTTGGAATGATATATGTTGGCGTTGAGCCATTGCATATTTTCGACGTTACAGTCAACGACCGCGTTATGATGGAGCGTAACCGTGTAAACATTCAACGGCTCATCCGTACTGTCATGGATCAGTACTCTTGTGCTTTCATGTTGTTTCACTACGAGGATGATACTCGTTGGGATTGGCGTTTTACCTATTGCCGAAAAAGCGGCAACAAAGAAGAAACCACCGATAGCAAACGATATACGTTCCTGCTGGGTCCTGGTCAATCATGCCGCACGGCAACTGACAATTTCATGGCCCTATATGACAAAAGGAATTCTCTTGAAATTAAAGACATCGAAAATGCATTCAATGTTGAAGCTCTTTCTAAAGAGTTTTTCGGGAAGTACAAGACTCAATATGAGGCTTTTGTAAATTATATGGTTGATCCTACCAACGGAATGCGTCAGCACTTTATTGATACAGACTTTGACCATACGGGTATGACTGCCGACAAAATTCGCGACCGTGAGGAAAAACCTATTCGTGATTATGTGAAGAAACTTCTTGGACGCATTGTGTTCCTGCACTTCCTCCAGAAGAAAGGCTGGCTTGGCGTTCCTGCAGGCAAGGAATGGGGAGAAGGCGATCATGATTTCATGCTGAATATTTTCAAGAATGCGAACGAAAATCAGAAAGAAAACTTCCTTGATGAAGTATTGGAAGGCTTGTTTGCAGACGGCTTAGACCGTAACCGTTCAGATCAGGGCGATCTTTACGACACTAAAGTAGAAGGCTTCCGTAATTGTCGTATTCCATATTTGAACGGTGGTCTGTTTGAACGTGACATTCTTGACAAAAAACCGAGTCATTTTCCTGCCAGCTATTTTGATGACTTGCTGACAATGCTTTCTCAATACAATTTTACCATTGATGAAAACGACCCAAACGATGCGGAAGTGGGTGTTGACCCCGAAATGCTCGGACGTATTTTTGAAAACTTGCTGGAGGATAACAAGGATAAGGGCGCATTCTATACACCGAAAGAGATTGTTCAGTATATGTGCCGTGAAAGTCTGATTGCCTATCTGCAAACAGACCAAAGAAAAGAAGACAAGGAATGTATTCGCTTGTTTGTGACAACACACGATGCTACCTTACTTGGAGACTTGAAAGAGGAAATAGACAAAAAACTATGCAACGTAAAGATATGTGACCCCGCAATAGGATCTGGTGCTTTTCCAATGGGATTACTGCGCGAATTGTTCTTTTGCCGTTCTGCCATAGAGCCAAATATTATGGAGAATGCTGCCAAAATTAAACGCCACATCATTCAGAATAACATTTATGGTGTTGATATTGAACGTGGTGCCGTAGATATAGCCCGTCTGCGTTTCTGGCTTTCACTGATTGTTGACGAGAAGTCGCCAGAGGCTCTGCCTAACCTTGATTTCAAAATTATGCAAGGAAACTCGCTGTTAGAGCAGTATAAGGGTGCAGACCTTTCAACAATGACTGATAAGAAAGTCACTGCAGAAGGTATTACATTATTCGATAGTATGTTAGATGTTTACCGTAAAAATTTGCGCGACAAACTTTCAGAGTATTATGCTTGCCCTGAACATGACAAGAAGGTACAGTTGAGAAAGGACATCTCAGATATTGTAAAGCAGGAGCTCATGGAACAAGGAATTCATATCGATTTTGAAGGTATAGACTTGTCTGCAAACAGTCAGTTCTTCCTCTGGCATACCTGGTTCCATGATGTTTTCTCACGACCCTCAAACGGGGGCGGCTTCGACATTACCATTGGTAACCCACCATACATCAGTGCTCCAACACAGATTGCATCACCAGAATTGAATGAACAGCGAAAACGCATTGTGGCAAGCAAGAAATATAAATCGCTTAATGAAAAATGGGATTTGTATGTGCCTTTTATGGAACTTGGATTACAACTACTATGTCCTAAAGGCATCTTTGCTATGATTGTACCATATCCTTTGACAAATCAAAAGTATGGTAAGAAACTCCGTAAGATGCTTGCAGAAGAGTATCGCTTATTGGAGATAGCCGATCTAAACGGAACAAAGATTTTTGAAAATGCCACGGTGAGTAACTGTATTCCATTTATCCAGAACAGTCAGCCAGAGGGTGAACTTCGCATCACTCAAATCTTTGAGGACAAGATTATCCGTGAAGTGTTAAGCAAATCTCCAGAGGAATTAAAGCAAGACAATAAAAATTATGTTTGGAACTTGACAGAAGAGGAAAGAACTGGAAACCGTTTTGTCAATATGAATGTCTTGGGTGACTTCTGCTATATAAGCGTAGGAATGGTCGTTAATGCCAATGAGAAGGATGCCCAAGGAGCATTCAAAAAAGAGGATTTGATAAGTGATTCATACGATGCCATCCATTGTAGAAAGTATATTGAGGCAAAGGATATAGATAAATTTCAAGTCAAACGGGTACGTTATCTTGAATGGAACACGGAACGATGCCCAGATAAATTACGCCGTCCGACGTTCCGTGAACTGTACGATTGTCCCAAGTTATTGATAAATCGCTTAGGCGTTCTAAAGGTATATCTTGATATGGACACTCATTTCTTGCATAGCGATTCTATGTTTTGTGCTGTCTTATGGAAAGACCTGAAAGGTGTCTATAATAAGAGTTTATCTTCAAGTATCAAGAAATTCTGCAAACATAACCGTGCAGCTATGGAATCTCTATCTGAAAAGGTTGACCTATATTATTTGTTGGGTATCCTTAATTCTTCTATGGCTGACCAGTTGTTGGCAGACCAACGAGGAGGTGACTATCACATATATCCAGAACATATCCGCAATCTTCCAATACCTATTCCACAAAGAGAAGTACAAAATTCTATAGGAATTATAGCAAAAGAAATTCTACATCGCCGAGAAAAAAATACAGACTACTCCGAATTGGAAGAACAACTTAATGGACTTGTGGAAGCATTGTATCAATGACATATTGTTGACCCTCAAAAGAGGGCTTCGATATTGTCATTGGCAATCCGCCATATGTTGAAGCAAAAAAATTAAAATATATTGCAAGTACCTTAAAGGAAATATTTTCTATTTATTCGGGAACTGCTGACCTGAGTATATATTTTAATGAACTAGGATTGAGTCTTCTCGCAGAAAAGGGAATAATCTCGTATATCACCACCAACAAGTTTTTTAATACAGGCTATGGTGAAAAGGTAAGAAAGCAACTTTCTTCTCAACATATAAACATTATTCTCAACTTCGAACAAGTAGAGGTTTTTGAAGATGTCTTGGTGTCAAGTGTAATTTTTAATGTCTCTAAGAAAAATAAGATGAAAAAGAATCTGTTTGTATATGAAAAGTTCTATAAGCTTAATTTCCAAGAGTTTAAGAGACAATTTGTTGAACGCCAGAGTATGTTTGGTAGTTATCCGCAAGACTATCTAGACGAAAAAGAGTGGTCATTTTCAGATAAGAAGCAATTGATGTTAAAGGAAAAAATCGAAAATGGACATTTGTCTTTAAAAAATATTGAAGGTGTGAAAATATATCGAGGAGTTACCACTGGATATAATCCTGCATTCATAATATCGAATGAGCAACGTAACAAACTTATAGCAGAAGATCACAATAATAGCAAAATTATAAAGAATATGCTACAAGGACGTAATATTAGAAAATGGTATTACAATGAAAGTGAAGAGAATTTAATTTTTACCCGGAGAGGAACAGATATTGAGAAATTTCCATTTATAAAAAAACATTTATATGGTTTTTATGATAATCTTAAGCCTAAAACCCCCGAGGATAGTACAAAAGGACGTAAACCTGGAAATTATAAATGGTTTGAAATATTGGATAATACGGCATACTACCGTGAGTTTGAAAAATCTGAAAAAATTATCTGGGGACTAACTGCTGATAAATGGGCATATACACTTGATACAGAGCAACACTATTTACCAAGTAACGCCTATATTCTGACTTCAGAAACTATTCCAATCAGGTTTATTCTTGGATTATTGAATAGTAAATTATTGCGCTATTACTTTGGTTTTATTGGCGTTATGACAGCTGGAGGGGCTTATACGCTTAAGGCATCAACAATTGAAGCTTTACCGATTGCTATTGGAACAAAACAACAGCAGAAGGAAATAGCATTAAAGGTTGAAAACATCCTTAATGCAAAGGCAACAAACAAACAGACAGATGTATCTTCAAGTGAGCATGAGATTGATTGTCTAGTATATAACCTTTACGGACTATCTGAAAATGAAATAAAGATTGTGGAGGGCGTTTAACCCTCCACTGTCTATTCTCCTGCGAGTCTGAACTCTAATTCATAGTTTTTAATAAAGTCTGTTTCTTCCTCCGTCAAACCATATAGAGGACAAATGTAATCATCAATTTCATCAATGATAGTTTTTGACCGTACGATTTTATATTCCTTAAATGAATCGACATTATAGGTAGACTTTCCAGATGTTGTTCTTATGTTGGCCTTAGCCTCTATGTCGGAAAGATAACGAGTATATAACTTGTCAAGATACTCAATATTCTCAGTTGAAAGCTGTGGAATGGTGAAATTCTCTATCTCGTATGTCTTCCAGTCAAGATTGTTAGAATAGATTTGGTAAAACCAAAATGCCAAAGAACTGCTGAGAATGCAACCAATAGCATTCGTTAGTCGCTTTTGTAAGTATAGTGGTTTCTCTTTAGTTGAACCAGTCGGATAATTTGTTACTACCTTAAAATATCGCCCTCCAGTTGTCCTATAATAGATTGGTTCACCTTTATCATCATAAAAAGTTTTAATTGGAGTATTTTTGAAAATCTTTGTGAGAATGTTTTTCTCCATTTTACTGCCAATCTTTGGAATACGACCTGTCATTGTATAACCATTGACATCAACAAAGTTGATATTATCAATAAGCTTTTGCAATTCAAACTCATTCCCTCTTCTGTGCATCTTGGTTGAAAAAAGATGCTGACAAGGCGTTTCTGTCTTCTTAAAAAAGAGTATCGAAGTGTTTACTACAGCATTTTCAAAAACAGGCTTGGGACGTACTGCATACGATGATATGTATATGGTATCACAATTTCCTATCAAAAGACGGTGCACACCTGTTAGGGAATCACTCGATGTCAAGGATATTGGAACGATATAGGCAAAGCTTCCATTCTTCCTAAGCAGATTGTATCCCAATTCTATGAATAGGGTATATGTGTCAAGAGACCCTTTCTGTAATCCTTGGATACTATTTGCCGTCACATAGGTATTCTTATAATACCTCTTTGTTTGGTTGTCGTATTTAGCGCCGTATGGTGGATTGCCAATGACAATATCGAAGCCCTCTTTTGAGGGTCGATTCTGTAGTACATAAAAATTAATGATAGATACCATAATCCTCCCATCCTTCTTGTTGGCAGTTAATAGGTATATGAAGCCCTGTATAAACTAAATAACGATATAATGTTGTTTTTGATACTTTTAATTTCTTGGAAATAACCGTCTTTTCAGTTCCTTTAGCCAATTCTTTTACGATGTAATCGTGCTTGTTAGCACATTTGGGATTGAGTCTACAGCGAAAGCCACGACAATGACCAAGTGTTGCACCTTCTGCTTTTTTTCTTGCCAGTGCCTCTTTAGTACGTTGGCTGATAAGATTGCGCTCAATTTCTGCAGATAATCCAAAAGCAAATGCAAGGACCTTACTTTGTATATCTTCACCTAATCGATAATTATCTTTGATTGTCCACACTCTACATTCCTTTGTCATACAGATATTTAAGATTTCCATAATCATAAAAAGATTACGTCCAAGACGTGAAAGTTCACTACATATGATGATATCATCCTTACGCACTTTACGTAGTAAACGACCAAGTTGTCGTTTCGTGTAATTTTTCGTACCACTGATAGTTTCTTCAATCCAATCGTCAATTACTAATTTATTACATTTACAAAAATTGTTTATTTCAAAACGCTGGTTCTCTACAGTCTGTTTGTCACTGCTTACTCTAATGTATCCGTAAATCATAACTTTTAAATTTAGATTATGCATATATAATACACAATGTTATGAAATGCTCGCTTTGACTCAATAAAGTTTGTATTTTGGAGTAATAGAAGAACGCTTTGCTCTTATAAAATAATTTGCTTGGTAAATTTGTAAAGTCAAGGCTTTTTATTATATTTGCTTTGTAATTCTTGATGTTTAAGGTTAACCCTGTTGCAGAATTATGGAAACAAGAACTAAATGTAAATTTGTCAGCCTGGATAAGGTGACTGTTGAAACGTCACAAGGTGATCGTTTCACGCTGGGACTCTCCGGAGTAATCCCTTTTGAAATGCAGGAGCAGCACTGCCAAATTATCGCTGCACTCTTCGACAAATATTACCAGGGAGACCCTTCTGTTATAATGGGACCGATTCTTCGTGGTATGTATCAATGTCATTGCTGGGCTAGCATCTTCTGGTATGGTCCAGATCGCGAAAACGAACGTGAGCGCATCGGAGCAAAAATCAAGAGCCTTCGGATGGAGCGCCGTATGGATGCTCGGGATGTCGCACAGCTTGCCGATATTGATGCTTCCAATTTGAGTCGTATCGAGAAAGGAAAGTATTCCGCTGGTCTCGACATTCTCTGTCGTATCGCTGCTGCAATGGACTGCCATCTAGACATTGTTCCCAATAGCAACCGCGTAAATATGGCCGGGCATATCATCCCAAAGAACCATAAGAAGTGGCTCATTACTGCCAAGCGTAGTACTTTCCGTCTGGCAGAGTGTTTGGAGAAGTATGGCGAGTATCATTGGCAGCAAAGTCGATATAACGTCAACCTCGGCGATACTATATACATCTACGTTTCCGAGGATCGTGAAATCAAGTACCGGATGACCGTAGAGGCTATCAATGTCCGCTACGACCAGTGGATGGTTAAGGAGGAGGAATTTTGGGTCGATAAAGAACGTATAAATCAGGACGAGAGCGAGGCTAAATATGCTCTGTTTCGCCTTGAGGCTACCTCTAAATCCGGTAAACTCACGGAAGAGAATCTTACCAAACACGGGTTTCTTCGTGCTCCTCATGGTACCAAAGAACTGGATGGAGAACTCCTGAGATATATAGAAAGGAGATTTTAATTATGGGCGCATTCTTGACTTTTGCGCTGGATGAAGGCGGAGCCCTCGTCCACGTTGATGATGTTGCCAAAGGCATGAAGTGCAGTTGTCACTGCCCTCATTGTAATGCTCCTCTATATGCTAAGAATGCCGGACAAATCCGTGAACACCATTTCGCACACGCCCACGGACTCGAATGTGAAGGGGCGTACGAATCTTCACTCCACTTGCTCGCCAAAGAAGTTCTTCAGGAAACCGGATGGATAATGCTACCTCAATCCAACAGTGGCGCTTTCCCCTCCGGTTTCGTAAGAATACACAATGTTGAAGTAGAGAAGTGGGATGAACACTATGGTTTCCGGTCGGATGTGGAAGGTATAATGGATAATGGTGAGCGTTTGCTCATTGAATTTCTAGTCAGCCATAAAGTCGATGGTAAAAAACGCCAAACCATTGTCGACAATCACCTTAAGTGCATAGAAATAGATATCAATTACCAGGCTCTTGATAGGGCTAAATTGAAGGAATTCTTGACCGACACCGCCGATGATAGGAAATGGATCGTATCGATGCCTCAGTCACAAAAACCTATGGGAGAGTCATTTAGTTATGGTAGAAATCCTTTGTACGAGAATGCAAGAGATTTTCTAAAGGAAATCTTCGATGAAGGAACTATCATCATTCATCCTTATTATACATCGTTCTACCATTCGGATAAACCATTTGACCTTCGACAGATTGGTTATGATGTATGTGAAGTCAACACAAAGTACCGAGGTTTCAAATCAGATCTACTGCTATTCAGAAGTCAGAAAGAGAACAAGGGGCACATATCCATCAACATCCGCGGACGAAGACGAAACAAAGGTTTCCGATATCCCAAAGGACTCAGAATCATTGATATCATTTTCAGAGCCATTAGTTCAGAAGAAAACACCAAACAGAGGCTGAAAAAAGGTGACCTGATCAGCGATATGGAAATGGACATCGTATACTTCGGCTTTAAGGAATAAGAAAAGTCATTATAGTTGTTACACCTCAAATTAATCTAGATTTTTTGTATTATCTCAACAATAGTCATAAAAATTAATTTAGCAAATATCTTTTTAATTGAATGAAAAAGTGAATATATTAATACTAAAGACATTAATCATATGGAAATTATTTCAAATGGAGCTCATTTTTTAAAAGCAGATTTACACATACATAGTTATGGTGATGGAGGTTCTTATGATGTTGATGATTATCAAATGAATCCTCAAAATATAGTTGATACAGCTATCAGCAAGGGACTTTCTGTTATTAGCATAACAGATCATAACGAAATAACTAATTCATGCACTGCTGTGCAGTATGCACAAGGAAAGAATATATTGGTAATACCTGGAGTTGAATTATCCACCATACAGGGGCATCTGCTGCTATATTTTGAGACACCTCAAAACCTTCGTGCATTTATTAGTCAAGTAACAATCTCTGCAGACAGGAAAACATGCCAAACGGGAATCGTGGAGTGTCTTACTAAAGCACAGCAATATAAGGGTTTTGGTATTCTTGCTCACATTGATATTGATGCAGGTTTCGAAAAAACAATAGGAGCCTTTAATCCTCAAATGGACGAAATATTAAAGCATGAGAACTTGTATGGCCTTGAAATTTCAAACAAAACAAATGCAAAATTGTATACAGAAGAAGACAATTCAGATAAGGCTGCTGATAGAAAACGTTTAATGAATCTAAGATTGGCAACACTTGATAAAGATAATACTGATAGTTTACCCAAGCTAATGTCATCTGACGCACATACTATTGCAAAACTTGGTAAAAATATTGACGACGAGGCAAAACTTACTAGGTTAAAAATGGATGACTTGACATTTGACTCATTTAGAATAGCTTTGTTAAGTGGTAGTTCAAGAGTAAGAATAGAAAGCGATTTGCCTGAAGTTGTTCCTTGTTTTGAAACACTTACTATAGAAGGTGGTTTGTTGGACAAACAAATTATCAATTTTAGCAAAAACCTTACTTGTATTATAGGAGGAAGAGGAACAGGCAAATCTACTCTTTTGGAATGCGTAAGGGCAGGTGCAAACGCCCATACTGAAGCCTCTGTAATTAATACAGAAGTTTGGCCAGATGTACTCACTTTATCATATATTGATGAACAAGGGACTAAGCATTCTTTCCGTCGAGAAAAGAATATGGAAACCGTGAATTTAGTTCCAGATGATATCGATCGTTGTCCTTTGGAATGGTACGGGCAAGGGGAAACTGCGATGACAATAAAGAAAAGTGAAGAAAGCCCTATTCATTTGCTAAACTTTATGAATAACTTTGTCGATTTATCTGCTTTAAATATGCGAGATGAAGAACTTCGGGAGCAATTAAGAGATAATCAATCCGAGTTGACCCGCCTAAGATTAGACATTAAGCAAAAAGAAGAGGTAAAAAAGATAAAAAGTAACTTTGATGCACAGTTAAATCATCTTCAAAAAGATAAGGTTAAGGATTTAGTTAACTTTAATCTTTCTTTAGCAAAGGAAAGAGAGATACGTAAAAGTGTTATCAATGAGCTTAACGAACTAGTGAAAAAATATGGTGCTATCTTATCTGATAAGAGTTTTTTTGAATGGTTCACCAGTTTAGACACTAAAGATATCATTATAGGATCTGAATACATAGAGCAAGTAAAAGGCATTGTAGACCAATTTGCTAAAATTGTTGCAACAAAACATACTGAATTAATAGAGGAGCTTAAATTGAAAATAAATGATCTCAAGTTATCTATTGATAATTGGAAAGCAAAAGATACGGAATACCAGCAAAAAATTGATGCAAAGAGAGAAGAATTGGAAACAAAGGGTATTCCTTTTGATCTTGGCAAAATAAATAAAATAATAAATGACAGCATGACTTATGCCAAGAAACTCAAGGAAATAGAGGATAAAGAAAAAATATTGAAGGAGAAGCTAAAAGAAAGAAGAGAATTGGTTAAAGAACGAATATCGATATCGTCTACACGTAAAATGACTCATGATGTATTTGCCACAACTATTAGTAACAGTCTTAAAAATAATGTTGATGAATTTTTTATAACACTAAAGTATGCTGAAGGAAAGTACACGACAACATTTAGAGATTTATTATTGGGGATTACTCAATGGAGAAAAACAAAACTGGATGCTATTCTTAAAAATGTAACACCGCTCAAACTCGCAGAATTTGCGATTAAAAAAGATTTCTCTTTTATGGACAACTTGAAAGATGAAAATGGTAATAGCGTATTTAGTCAGGAAGACAAAAATGTTTTTTTAGCCAAATGCCTAGAAGATTATCGGTATGAAGAGTTTGAAAGTGAATTTTTTGATGACCTTCCGACAATTACTGTTGCCAAGAAAATTACAGATGACACAGGTGTCGAACGGTATATTACACGTTCCTTGTATCAACTATCAATGGGACAACAACAATCTATCCTTTTAGCAATATTATTACAATCAGATAGTAAAAAGCCATTATTGATAGATCAACCTGAGGACAATCTGGACAGTGAGTTTATCTATAAGTCGATTGTACGTAATCTTCGCAGAATAAAAGAGTATAGGCAAGTTATTATAGTTACTCATAATGCAAATATTGCCGTTTTAGGAGATGCAGAATTGATAATCCCATTAAAAAGTACACACTCCAATTCTATGATAATGGATCGTGGATCAATTGATAATGAAAAGACGAAAGTTCTTTGTTGTGAGATTTTGGAAGGTGGAAAGCGGGCTTTTAAAAAAAGGCGGGAAATTTATAATATTTAAATATAATCTTATTTTAACGAGGGCACGAGTCTGAGTTTGCCCTCGTTAATTTTGTTATAGAATTTGTTTTAGGCATTAGATTAGCAAAATCACATGATTAGTGAATCATTACCATAAATCTGACTGGCAGTCATAATTGACATATAGTTACAAACAAGATAGAGGTAAAAAATGATGAAAAGATTTCTGGGCTTAATATGGTTTCTCGTGAACAGCACGCTCAGGGTGAGTCTTTTATTTTATAGTGATATATCTTATTACTCTAATAAAACGAGATTAGATACTGTTCCAAAAATGTATTTGGAAAGTCAACATCCGTTTGCTCACTTTATACACCTTTTGAAACAGTATCATTTTTTCTAAAAAACTCATATCCTTTATGATATAACTTTTAAAAAAGCAAGTGCAGTCTGTATACGGTCTTTACTAGGGAGATCAAGAAGCACAAGACCGTCAAAACTGAAGATATTTTCAGTATCCCTAAAACCAATAGCATTTCCTTCAGCGTTTGAAATAGTTTCAAAACGATTTCCAAACTTTCTCGTAACTTTCTGCCTTTTGTCCCATATGCCAATCCACCAACCTTTTGGATTGCATTCCATATACATGGCATAAGAATCCGAACCCTCAGTCCTTATGTACAATGCTCCATGTTCCGAATTCTCACTCCAATCACTGAGTACGTATTCATTACTTTCTTCACTTTCATAGAGCTTACGCACAGTGTAGGCATATGGGTCAGTATTAGTTCCCTGCCGTGGTTTCGTTTTTGGGGATTTAATGGTCCATACAGTAAATTCATTACCTGCATCATGCCTGAAATAGTGACGCATCACACCACCCCCATTTGCCTCTACAAAGTCCTTATATTTCACCATATAATAAGACATGGTATCATAAGAATAACATATAGGACTATCACCGTTCATCAGATGCGTAAAAGCTTCAAGAGCATTGCCAAACCCTCTGTCATCTTTACCTATAGTGAAGATATAATCCCATCTTCCTGTCATACCGTAGAACCAACAGTCCACATATGGCCTGATACCCTTGAAACCGCAGCCTACAAGTTTCTGGACCCTTTTCGTGTCACTTATAGTCCAGAATTCATAGAACCTTTTAATGTAACTTTCCGTATCAGTGCAGTTTACAATGGAAGGCATCAGAAGCCCGAATGAATAATAAAGAGGACGGCATGTAGACAATTCCCTGATAATATCGAAATTTGGCGTAGCATACAATTTGGCTTTAACTCGTTCATCCTCAAGCGACTTCTCCGTTGTTTCCAGTAGAGCATCAAACATATTGGCTGCAGCAGAAAGTTTATTTGAAATAATGTCTGCTTCATGGAAATCCGACAAACGGGCATTTGCTCCAACCTGATATCCATTCGTAAGACGCTGTCTCATACCCCTTACCCAACCGGTCATAACACGCAAGTAATCTGTAGAGGCAACCATGTCAGGATCCGATAGCAGCTCCTCCGGATGAGAAAGCATCCACTGTAAGAAACTCCACAGAACTATCTGGGATGTAATATCCATATCAGTCCCCATTTCCAGACATGTTGAGACAAGGTCTATATTACAGTCAAATAAGTTGACCTTATGTCTCTCCACCTCTTTCTCCAGACGTACGGTAGAAGAAGTTGCAATAAAATAACGCGACATGAAAGCACCAAAATCCCCACATCTCCTGTAGATATCCACAAGAAGATCAAGAATCCTGAACAGTTTTATCACATTCTCCTCCTCCTTATACACTTCAATCCTTGAACTGTCTATTTCATGAGCATAAAGGTCCTTCATGTTTTTAAGTCCGCTGTTCTTGTAAACAGACTCTGCATCTGGCATAGCGGCAAACATAAGGAACTGCGACACGTAGTCAAGCAGGTTCATAAACCATTCATCAATGGACGGATACAAGATTTTCTTCTTTTCCTCCTCGCTTTTTGCATTCCAGCATTTGTACGCTCTCGGCCACAGCATATCACACCAGTCATGTTCTATTGAATATTCAAAGTATTCTTCCAAGGTAGGTGCATCCGGTATCCCCGGAATATTCCCGAACGGATACTTTACGCCCTTGAAATTTTTACCAAGAAAATCCTCGAATTCCGCTTTCCAGTTTTCGAATGGTGTAAGCAGTTTACCTCTGGCATTCATCTTGACATACAAGTCATCATTCAGGTCCAGGTTCTCCATGTCAAGGCTCTCAAACTCAAACGGAGAATCATTGAAGAACGTTTCCGCCATATCCTCTATATGGTCTTTATATCTCTCAGAGCCAAGTAAGGAATCAGCCTTGTCAAGAAATTCAAGCATGGAATTTATCGAAGAATCCAGTTTCCAGGATTCAGAAAACCATCCGGGAACATTCTTGATGTAATCGGATATCGTGGTTCCAGGATTTTCCGGCAGTTTGAATTCACGCATAAGCTTGCAGAACTGTTCTGTTGACGGACGTGAAGTATATGTAAGCGGCTTCAGGCAACCTGAATATTTAAGGCCGCATTTCTGGTTCAACAGCCAGCCTATAAGAGCAAGTGTAGTAAGCCTCTGCTGGCCGTCCACCGGCTGAAAATACGGTTCGGACGGTTTTGTCATATCCGTAGAGCCATATATGAAATGTAGTTCACACGTTTCACAGTTCAGCAGGGCATCAAGCAGTTTCTTGATGAACTTGTCACGTTTCTCGAAGTTCACATCCGCCCCCTGTACATAGTCACGTTGAATGATAGGGATAGCCACACCGTTCCTACCGGCGAACTTATTGTATTTTTCAGTATTCTTGTTGAGCATATTCTTGTTTATTTTAAGGTGTAATAATCATATACGTCATTAATGACTCTAAAATAGTTGTTCCTGTCTTCCGGACGCCATAAGCGCATATCACCAGGAGAGCATCTTGAATACTCTTTACAGAACACCTTACGTGTTGCCGGTGGTGCATAAGTACCTTTTAGATTTTTCGGATTGGAAACGTCACAACTGTCATGACGGTCCATAAGAATGGAGCGTTTTCTGTCCAGCAGATAATTCTGCATGGCCGAATTTGTTTTTTTATCAACCAGGGCCAGATTCCTGATACTATGCATATCTTCCGGTTTTATTCCGGCCAGGTCTCCGAAAAATCTGTCAAGGATTGTGGCATTTCGATCCAGTTCGTTCTGGTTGTAATCATCCGAAAAGATTTTTTTGTCAGATGTAAGATACTTCAAAACACTGATAGCCTTCTCAACTTCCTGTTTCTTCTCTGCAATTCTCCAGTCCATGTCCATGGTTTCAGAATCCGGATTGTTAGATATATCATTCTGGAGCAAGGCACGCAATTCGGCATCATCAAGTTTGTAGAAATCCTCACTTCTCCTTTCAAACCACATTCTGAAATCCTCAAAACCGATGTCGGATGTAATGTTCTGCGGATGGATATGTTCAAGCGATGTCACATTGAATATCTCAAACAGATGAAAAGCAAACCTCTTCTCCTCCGTATTGTCATTGATTGCTTCCTGTACATTGAGCAGTTTTAATACTCTTATTATGGCATCGTTGTTTTCATCATAACGGAGGCTTTCAAGAGTAATGCCCTTACCCAGTCTGACCAGTCTGCCCACCTCCTTTTCAAGTCTACCGGTAAACTGCGGTCTGTCAATAGGAGTTCCGTTTTCATCAACAGACATCTTATAGATATACTCGACGAAATCCCTGCGTTTCCTTTGCTTTCCAACTTGCAGTATACGGCAAAGCCCTATCAAATGATACCAATGCCTGTTAGAGTACCAGTTCGATACGAGATTGAAAATTATCTGTATTCTTTTCCATACATCATCTACCGTATCACTACTATTGTCATTCCTCCTCAGATATTCATTAATTACTTGATAATTGAAGTCATCCCTGGAATTCTTAGATTCCTTGCGTTCCACGGGTCTGTTGCCATTCTCGTCAGTCATTTCATTGTTCAGTCTGTCTGCCACAAAATCCAGTACAAGTTCCATGTGAGACAATGTGCCGTCATTTGCTTCTGCCAGCATCGACCATAAATAAGGATTCTGTAATGCATGTTCCATTGAGTCCCACTCAAGCGCTCTGCGATATGATGCACCCCTGCTGTAATGTCCAGAAGAATTTATATTCCTTTCCTGAGCAGCAAAGCCTTGACAAGTTCCGTTGAAGTCAGTGGTATTTTGCCATAGTTAAGTTCACGGAAAGCTCTGTGAGCTTCCTTACCGCTGATTTCATACCATATTACGCGGACATCGTTTTGTTCTTCGTCATCATCCGGAACCATAGCAAATATATCTCGAATTTTTCCCTTATACCTATCATGCCCGTCCCTTGAGAACCACGCTACAATTGTTGAATACGCTTTCTTTACATAGAAACTGTCTATGTTGTCAATATACTTCTTATCATCCTCCATAAATTCAAGTTTGGCCAGATATTCATTCTGAATATCCCTACTAGGGAGAGAGAACTCATATACTGGGTATTCATAATCACTGTTCTTCGACAGATAATGCATAAGGATATATATAGTTGTAAGACGTTGTTGACCGTCGACAACAAAATAAGTATCTACATTTTTCGGATGACTTACCACTGCAATGGGCTGAAGACAATAGTACGGTTCACGGCCTTCATTATTACGGTTTCTTTTTGACTTCATAGATTTTACAAAATCCAGCAGATCATCGAGAAGTTCCTCTACCTGACGTGATTCCCAACGATATCCACGTTGATACGGCGGTATAATGAAATGCATTTTTAGCAATTCATGAAACGGTTTTGGTACAAGAGACATATAATATAGTTTTTGATAGTTGATTATTTATTTTATCTTATGTCGAATTTATTTATATATTAAGACTTAGGATTATATAATCCTATTTGTCGTTCAAAAATTGTATAGAACACATTTTGTTCAGTTTTTATTATTCCTAATCGGTTTGACAATGACTGCCAATACTTAACCGTATTCAGTACTTCACTAATGATTTGCCGAGCAATATGCTTCTGTAACATATATTCCTCACAAGAATTCAGCAATTCATTCAAATCCGATTTATTGGTATAGCTGTTAATTAACAGACTCTGATACTCATTCAGCGTTGGATTAATATCGTAAGCCGGAGCCAAAGTCCATCCCTTAGCTGTCAGAAGGAAACCGTGATTACGGAAATGGTCATCCGTATTACCAATGCAAATATTGAATGCAACTCTGCGATACAGTTCTTGCAGATTATCCTCCACGTTAGTACAATTCTGAAGTATGAAATCGACAATATCCAGATAGCCATGGCCGGTATTAGCATTGTCACCATCATTCAAGCCCAAAAGAGTCATGGCTGAAGCAAAATGTATGCGCTTACCGTCTTCCCTTCTGTCAAATCGTCGAGAAAGCAAAGTATGGTATTTGTCGCTAGTAGAGATTACTCTTGTATCCGCAGCATTGACACCAGCCTTCTTTGCCAACAGATGTGAGAAATGTTCCCAAAATCCAACATCATAATCATCTTTGTGGGACGGAAACTTTGCTATATACAAAATCTTGTTCTCGTCAATTACACTTGCCTTTGGACGTGCTCCGCCAAGAGATGAACCAGGCTGTACCAGTTGAGCAATCCAACGCATTTCAGGTAACCTGTTCTCATCTTCACTTTTCTCTATTTCGGAACTAGCTGCAATCAACTCACGAATATCTGTCAGTGGTGGTATGCGCAAGATTTCGCTTGCATTAATATAATCTCCATTTATAGACTCCTTGAATCGAAAAGCCCCCATGCGAGAAAAGTCCTCAATCCCAATAAGATAGTCGAATGAAGAAAGCCGACGCACCGGACGTTTCTCTTCCTTTGCTAGAATCTGTTCCCGACGATTTATCAATGTACGCCCCCACCTGTCTGGAAGGGCATCAGAAAAACATCCGAAAATATCCTTACCTGGAGCTGTATATTGCTGCCCTGGATAGTTATTCAAATCGTCACTAAGAAACAAACTACCATAATCCTTTAACCACTCATTACTATAACAAAATCCATAGCTGTCAGAGCCACGAAGTGATTCGTAACTTAACTCTCCAACGAGCCTTGGTTCTTTCAGCCAATCGAAATCAGCAAATACATAAAGTTTTTTCATCGCTTATTCTTTTTTGGATGCTCTTTCTCGTTTCTTAAGATTCAAATCCTGCAAGGCCTTTCCCATTGCATCTTCTTTTGCAAGCAACAGAATATCATCATCTAACTGAAGCGCATAAAGCACCCTAAGATAAATGCCTATTGCCACCGTTGGTACACCTTTCTCTATGCGTGAAACCGTCAGAGGTGAACAGGTGGCACGTTCGGCGACTTGGGCAATACTAAGATTCCTGCGTAGTCTGGCCAGCCTGATCTGCTCACCTACTATCTGCATCTTCTGCTCCAATTTTCTTGGCAACTTGGTACCCATTGTACTTTTTGTCATGGCTCAACATATCATATAATATGCAAATATAGCAGTTTTACTTTATTTTATGATGCGTTACAGAGGTAATTTTTGAATTTATTCCTGTTAAAATCTGCTTTGCTCACATTATTGGGCGTTGGAGATATTAAATGCTACTATATTATTCATAAGGCTGATATTTTACAGATAACAAACAATATATTGTTCATAGAAAGATAGCAATAATTTGAACAGAAAAAGAAATAACACTTCCTTTTCTGTTCAGAATATTGCTACTTAGGCTATTTTTTTAAATAGCGACCGCTGTCACATAAGTCTGTTGTTTATAACAATCACCGACAAACTGACCACACAGCAACCTGAACTGCCTCAAGGCTCTTATAACCGGAGAAAAAGCCATCAGTTCGACTAAAGTGATGCATCGCTATCAAATCTCTTCAACGACCTCAATATCCCGCTCAAAGGCTGCCCTTATCAAGAATGATATATTGGATAATAAGGCCGGTGAAATCTCGTTCCAAGACCCGATTTATGCCTATTGGTTGAAGACTGAGTTCTTTGCAAAATAATAAGACTATGAATAAGTATAACCTTACTTGGATTGCCTTCGTCAATAAGAAAAGGTGCAGGCTTACTAAAGCTATAAATACTTTAGTAGTTATTTCTTGGAGAAAGCTTAATGTTGTATTATTCAATTCTTACCATCCCTGCCAACTGCACGAAATAATCATTTGACCAAATATCAAGTTCCTTTGGATTGCGCATGAAAGGCAATACATCTTCTTTCACTTGTTTTATATCAGCTGTAGAGAGACGCTCAATGAGTTTCTCCTTGAATAACTCTGGAGTGATATCCTCATTGTTGAACTGCTTGCATCGTTCTGCCAAATGAGCAAAATCAAGTGGAACATTATGGCGTACATACCATTCAAAGTCGTACCAATCACGACCTTTTACTCTGTTCTTCCACGCACGATATACTAAGGCGTGCATCTTGCCTGCAAACAAGTCGGGAAGTGTAAAACAACGGGTCATAAATGAATATGGCTGAAGCAATAGCTTCTGTTCCGTCTTGAAGTTCAACGGTGGACAAGTATCTACTTCTATCTTTATCTTTATAGATTTCTCTGTTTGGAAAGTCACATCATACACATCGGTATTATCTTTAAGAAATGCCGATTCGACTTTCCCAAAATTCTTCTTATCTTTTTTCTTTATTTCAACCTCACGACCTACCATTGCAAAGGCATCAATGATAGCAGGGAAGTATTTCGTAAAATTGAAGGTATCATCTTGCGCAAGCAATGAGAAATCCATATCCTCACTGAAACGCTGCAAGCCATGAAAGATTCTCAGACAAGTTCCGCCATAGAACGCAGCCGATTCAAAGAAGCCCCCAGCATACAGGCCTGCAAGTATCATTTGTTGGTTCACTTCAAATATGGCGTTTCTCTTATGTTGCTCCGTTGTTAAATCATAACGGGAGAGCATATTGTCGAATATTTCATTTTTCATCGTCTTAAGAATTTTAAAAGTGTCGAAATTGAATCGGCCTTTTTGCCAACTTTTATGTAGTCTTCGAATATGGTTTTATCCATCTTATTGAACTCATCCATATCCATACGAATATCCTGTTCAAGATATGTTTCCACATCTTTCATATAGCGAAGATTGACCTGCGAGGAATTGGCGATCAAATCACACAAAGCCTTTTCCGGTGATGCAATAAGAAAAGCATAATTATCCTTATACATACTCCTTACTCCTATTGGAAATGCCATTTTTGAGATATGTTTGTAGTCATAACAGCCGACCGGAGTTTGAAAGCTACGCGAGTGCTTTACCGTCATTGATTGATGAACATATACAGCCTCGGGGATAAGTCCATAATATCGTAGTGCAGTAGACATTGAAATATACGAAGGTGTATAGAGATGATTGGCTATCAACTCACTCGATAGGGTCTTTCCTGAATGTTTGGGGTTAACCACATAAAGTCCCCGCTTCAGTCTGATGATAAATCCTTGCTTCTCAAGCCAGGTCACTTTTTTATTCGCAGACTTAAGTTCCGGGTATAACGATTCGATGATTGAAGTCGTTACAGGAATAGTTCCTATTTCAGTTAATTGTCTATCCATACTGCAAATATAGCAATAATTTGAACAATAAAAGAAATGAAACTTCCTTTTCTGTTCAAATTATTACTACTTAAACAATCTTAAGAAATAGCGACCGCTGCCACATAAGGCTGTTGTTTGTAACAATCACCGAAACACTGACCACACAGCAACTAAACAATATTAACCTTATAGCCGGAGAAAAGGCCCTCAGTTCCTGTCTCTTATACACTCTGACGCTGCCGACGATCTACTCTGTGTAGATCTCGG
>ERZ894180.738-NODE-738-length-23845-cov-15.738756_pt1 | contig 23845 bp, 26 predicted proteins | sample MGYA00380278_ERZ894180 | MGnify/ENA primary metagenome ERZ894180 (study PRJEB32331, sample SAMN06328450) | human gut metagenome | biome: human gut microbiome; feature: stool | host: Homo sapiens | collected 2013-02-24 ...
GTTTATGATATCTTACTGGATGATAGATACATAGATCATGGATGAAATTCTGAAGAATCTATAAAAAGCATACAATAAAAACTCCATCGATAAAGACTGAATGGATCGGGATACCGAATGATTCAGAAAGATGGAGTAGATATTGAAATGTTACCGGACGACTGGAAACGAACCGGGCACGTCATTTAGGCGTGTAACTTTTTCGCAGAAAAAGTCTTTTCTTGCTCAAAAAGTGTAAAAAAAACTTGACAAGTTAAAAACCGGAATTGTGAACATAATACGAAGGAATTATAGAGGAGGATTTTCACCCATGATTCCAGATAAGATTTTAAATGTTTTTAACCGTTCTATTAAAATGGTCTGCAGTAACATCGCTTGTTACTGTAATGACCCTGTTAGTGATTTTACTTGTAAGAGAAAACTGCCTGCTGAAACCATGATACACTTTATTGTTCAGATGCAGTCTAAAAGTCTAAACTTTGAGTTGTGTGAATATTTTACAGACTTAGATTCTTTGCCTACTGCTTCAGCTCTTTGTCAACATCATAAGACTGTCGACAATCACTTTGTCAACAGTTTGCCATCCAGACAATAGTATCTGGATAGTTCTTCATCTCTTAACTTAATGACATTGAACAAATGGAGTCTTTTCTGTTGACAAGAGATATCAAAGTGATATCATTTAGATAGTGGAGGTGCTTATCATGACAGAAAAAGTTTTAAGCAACAAAAAGAATGGCATGGCCATGATGATATTATGGATTGTTTTATACCTTGTTGCCTTGTTGATGACAATATTTGGGGCAGCATTCGTTTGGCCTTTATTTATTATTGGTGTTGTATGGCTATGTGTGGGTTGGATTCCGTTTCTTGGGTTAAAGGTGTTAAGACCACAAGAAGCTTTAGTTTTAACATTATTTGGTAAATATGTAGGTACTTTAAAAGATGCTGGATTCTATTATGTCAATCCCTTTTGTCAGGCTGTCAATCCTGCCGCAAAGACAAAACTTAATCAAAGCGGAGATGTGGATGATGGTTCTAAGAAGAGTATTTTTCAAGCACAAAATAATGGAACAGTAGAAATGGCTTCAAAGAAAGTATCTTTGAAAATCATGACTTTAAACAACAATCGCCAAAAAATCAATGATTGTTTAGGAAATCCTGTTGAGATTGGAATTGCCGTGATGTGGCGTGTTACAGATACCGCAAAGGCTGTATTTAATGTGGATAACTATAAGGAATATCTTTCTTTGCAATGCGATAGTGCATTAAGAAATATTGTTCGTATTTATCCTTATGATGTCGCTGAAAATGTAGATACAACAGGTGATGGTATTGCCGATGAAGGAAGTCTTAGAGGTTCTAGTGAAGTGGTTGCTTCTAGAATTCGTGATGAAATTCAAAGTAAAGTAAAGGATGCAGGTCTTGAAATTATTGAGGCAAGAATTACATATTTGGCATATGCACCTGAAATTGCAGCCGTTATGCTTCAAAGACAACAGGCAAGTGCGATTATTGATGCACGTAAGATGATTGTGGATGGAGCTGTTGGTATGGTTGAAATGGCATTGGATCGTTTAAATGAAAATGGGGTTGTAGAATTGGATGAAGAAAGGAAAGCGGCTATGGTTTCTAACTTGTTAGTCGTACTTTGTGGAAACCATGATGCGCAGCCAGTTGTAAATTCTGGCAGTCTTTACTAATGGAAAAGAAACAGATTCCTTTGCGTCTTTCAAAAAAATTGTACGATCAAATCGCTTCATGGGCAGAAGATGATTTTCGTAGTGTCAACGGGCAAATTGAATACTTGTTGACAGAGTGTGTGAAACAAAGAAAAAAGAATGGCAAATACGTCAGTGATACGATGGATGAGCCTATTGAATTGGATATTAAGTAAGAGAGTGTAGAAATACATTCTCTTTTTACATGAAAAAGTATTGATTAATTAAAAGTTTTACAGGTTAACACTGTAAAAAATGTTAAAAATTAATACTTTATTTGGTATACTTAGAATAAAGAAGGTGATATTGTGATTATTAATAGACATGTTTATATAGAAGCTATAACTCCATTCATTGGTCAACCATTAGTGAAAATCTTATCTGGTGTAAGGCGTTGTGGAAAATCAACTATCTTTGAGATGTTGAAAGAAAAATTGCTTGTTTCTGGAATTGAGAAAAAATGTATTATCTGTAAAAGATATACAGATATGGATATAGCGCAGAATATTACGGCTAAACAAATGTATGATGAACTAGTTTGTGAATCAAAAGATAATGAATATTCATATTTGATTTTGGATGAGATTCAAGAAATATCGGGATGGGAAAAGGTAGTAAATTCTTTGTTGGAAAAAGGAAATTTCGATATTTATGTGACTGGATCAAATTCAAAATTAATGTCGAGTGAGATCTCGACTTATTTAACTGGAAGATATGTACAAATACCTGTATATACATTGTCATTTAGTGAGTATTTACAATTCAAATCTAAAAGTCAATTATCAAAAAGAGAGTTGTTGAATGAGTATATACGTTTTGGCGGCTTTCCTATTGTCGCATTAAATGAATATGAATCAAATGTGGCATATCAAATTGTGAATGGCATATATTATACAGTTGTTTCTAGAGACATAGTAAATCGTCATCGTATTCATAAACAAGAATTGTTTGATCGTGTTGTAAAATATGTGGTTGAAAATACAGGTAAGACATTCTCGGCCAATTCAATTTCTAAATTCTTAAAGAGTGAGAATCGACAACTCTCAAATGAAAGTATATATAATTATTTAAGATGGTTAGAACAAGCCTTTATTATTTATCCATGTAGACGATATGATTTGCAGGGTAAAAATATTTTGAAAACACAAGAAAAATATTATTTGGCAGATATTTCATTGAAATATGCTTTGTTTGGATATAATCGAAATATGTTAGATGCCGTAATGGAAAATATTGTGTATTTAGAACTAAAAAGACGAGGCTATGATGTTTATGTTGGAAAGTTAGGTACAAAGGAAATCGATTTTGTCGCTATTTTAAGAGATGAAAAAATCTATGTACAAGTCTGTGTTCAATTACCCGAAAATTCAGATCGAGAAATTTCGAATTTGAAGGATATTCAAGACAATTATCCTAAGTATGTAGTAACATTAAATGATTTAGACGTTGGAAATGATGAAGGAATCAAAATTGTGCATCTACAAGATTTTTTATTGCAAGATCGATGGATATAATAGTCAATTTGACTCAGTTGTACATTGTAATGTATATGCAAAAAACATAAAATACTCTAAAAATAGGAGGTAAATTTATTTATGTATACAAACAATTATTCAAACACAGTAAGTACAAATTCATTATATAAAGTATACAGTTGGATGATGGTAGGCCTTGGAATTACGGCAATCACTTCGGCCTTGTTGTATGCTTCAGGCATATTCATGCTTATTATTCAGATTCCCATGATTTCACTATTATTATTCATAGTACAAATTTCGTTAACGATTTCAATGGGACGTCAATTATCACGTAATACACCCGCTTCCACAATGAAGACGATGTTTATTGTGTATTCACTTACAATGGGAATCAATATGACATCATTGGCTTATGTATATAGTGCTGGACAGATTGCAGCTGCCTTTGGCATTAGCGCAATTTACTTTGCATGTTTAGCTATTATTGGAAAGATGACTAAAATGGATCTTAGTAAAGTGGGAAACATTTGTTTGATTGGTTTGATTGCGATGATTTTTAGTCAATTTTTCTTCATGCTATTTAGAGTTGGCATGGATGTACGCTTATGGAGCGTGATTGGACTCTTATTATTTACCGGACTTACAGCTTGGGACATACAAAAAATGAATTATATGTTGAATGGCTATGAAGATGAAAAGATATCGATTTATATGGCTTTACAACTATATTTAGATTTCTTGAATATCTTCTTATACATTTTACGATTATTAGGACGTAGAGATGATTAGTTTCATCTCTATTTTTTTATGGTTGACAATGTAAACTAACATTGTATACTTTAATAGTTCACATAATGAACTAAAGGAGTATGTATGAAAGTATTAAAGAAAATAGGAATTACTATATTATGTTTATTATTGATTTGTGGAATAGGAATTGTTTGTCTATTTCACAAGGAATATAGCTCATTAAAATCATTAAAAAAAATCGATGCTTATCCAATGTATACAATGGATTATAGTGCGGATTATGGATTGGATGAGTTTTTAGAAAAAGGTGCAAGCAATGATAAAGAGCTTGTCGAATTTGTGGTGAATCACGTCATGAAGGGGTTACCATTAAGTATTGAGATTCCAGATTTAGGTTGCTCTACATTTATTGCACAAAATAAAGATTCAGGATATCTGTTTGGACGCAACTTTGATATGGATTATTCGCCAAGTGTATTAGTGAAGACGAAACCTAAAAATGGGTATGCCTCTGTATCTATGGTGAATTTAGGCTTTGTTGGGTATAATGAAAAACATTTACCAGATACACTAAAAGATTCATTAGTAACTTTGGCAGCCCCTTATGCACCACTAGATGGAATGAATGAAAAAGGATTAGCGGTTGGCGTATTATTGATTGATACAAAACCAACAAATCAGAATACAAAAAAGGTGGATATCACAACAACAACAGCGATTCGTTTAATGCTTGATAAGGCCAAAAATGTGGATGAAGCATTAGAATTATTATCTTCTTATGACATGCATTCAAGTGCGAATAGTTGTTATCATTTCCAGATTTGTGATGCTTCTGGAAAGAGTGTTGTTGTAGAATATGTGGATGATGAAATGAAGGTTGTATATCCAGACAAGAATTATCAGTGTGCTACAAATTTTTTATTGACTCAACCCGATGTAGAATTTAATTTTGGCCAAGACCGCTACCAAATTATTGATGAAAAATTAAGTTCCACAAATGGAAAACTATCCAAACATGAGGCTATGCAACTTTTATCCGATTGTTCGCAAGAAGCGCATAAAAACAAACAGGGAAAAATATCAAAGACACAATGGTCTTGTGTATATGATTTAAAGAATAAAAAGGTAACGATTTGTGTGAATGAAAATTATGATGCGAAATACACAATTTCTGTGCTAGAATAAAATCATGAAAAAGAATGAACAAGTATTAGAAGCATGGCTTCAAATGACAACTGTTATCAATAATGAAAGAATCACTCCAGATCTTCCTTACAATGAGTCGATGATTTGTCGTTATTTATATCAAAATCAAGATTTAAACGTAACCGCAACGGATTTATGCAACTATATGCGCATGCAAAAATCGCAGATGAATCGTACGCTTACAAGTATGGAAAAAAAGCAATTGATTACACGTATTCGTAGTGAGGACGACAATCGAAAAATCTATGTTTCATTAAATGATTCGATGATTAAAATCTATAAGAAACAACATGAAAAGATTTTAAAAATTGTAGATGAATTGTTTGAAAAGATTGGTTATGAAAGACAACCTGAAGTGATTGAACTGTTTGATTTGATTACACAAACCGCAAAAGAAATGCTGTAAAGATAAGCTGGATACCCAGCTTTTTCTTTTGTTTCATAAAGCCTTCTTTTTTGATAGAATAAAGATGGCGTTTGGGGAGGTTTATATGAAAAAAACAAATTATGTAAAAGATGTATTGGTTGTATTATTAGGAAATTTTATGGTGGCAGTATCCGTTGCTTTTTTTGTTTTACCAAATAATACATTAACTGGAGGCGTAGCCGGTGTGGCAGTGGCATTAAAACCGTTGTTGCCATTTATTCCATCGGTATGGTTGATCAACATATTGATGATTGGACTTTATATTGTGGGAGCCGTTTTTTTAGGGAAGGCATTCGCATTGAAATCATTAATTTCAACATTTAGTTATTCGTTTTTCGTTTCTTTGTTGACTTATGTGACAACTTTATTTCCAAAAGATACATTTGTGATGCAACCCATGTTGGCAAGTATTTATTGTGGGTTGATTTCAGGTATTGGCTTAGGACTCTGTTTTAGAGTAAACGCAAGTACAGGAGGAATGGATATTCCTGCATTATTGATTCATAAATTTGCGCATATTTCTTCTGGAAATTCCGTAATGATCATTGATGCTTTAACTGTATTATTGGGAATGTCTACATATGGTGTAGAACCAGCTTTGATTGGAGTTTTATCTGTATTCACATCTGGTTTTGCGATTGATAAAACGATTTTGATTGGTTCAAGTACAGCTATTAACTGTATGGTAATTTCGGACCAATGGGTTGAAATTAAAAATCATGTGTTAGATAACATGAAACGTGGAGTTACTGTTTTAGAAGGTAAGGGTGGATATACAAACGAATCCAAACCTGTATTGATGATTGTTATTCCACAAAAAATGTATTCGAATTTAGAACATGAAATCATGAAGGTGGATCCAAGAGCGTTTATTATCGTGAATAGTGTTCATGAAGTCGATGGCGAAGGATTTACTTATGAATTGGAGGATTTAAAGTGACGACAAAATTAGTGATTTGTGACATTGATGCGACATTAGTGAATGAAAAGAAAGAATTGACACCTAGAACGAAGAAAGATTTAATTCAACTTCATGAAAAAGGAATTTATTTTGGTATTGCATCTGGTCGTCCGGCAGATGAATTAAAACGCAATAAAGAGTATTGGGATTTACCTTTTGACTTTGATTTTGTGGTAGGGATGAATGGCGCAGAACTTTGGGATGGAGTGCATCAAAAATTCTACAGCTATTTCATGATGAAAAAGGAATGGCTAAAAGAAACCATGGAAATCATGAAAGTTGTCAAATGTAATCCAATGATATATTGGGATGGAAAGATTCGTTGTGTTCATATTGATGATTGGATGATTCATTCGGCTTCGACATCGCATAAAGAATTGGAAATTGTAAAATTAGAAGATTTCTATGCACATGAAAACGCAAAAATCATGTTCCGTATGAAAGAAGAGGATATGCCTAAGGCAGAAACTTGGGTAAAAGAACATCCAAATCCTTATTATCATGGTTTTAAAACACAATCCACACTACTTGAATTTTGTGATAAAAGAATCAATAAGGGGTATGGACTTAAAAAAATATGTGAACTCAATGATTTAGATATAAAGGATGTCATGGCCTTTGGAGATACATCTAATGATAATGACATGTTAAAAGTAGCGGGTTGTGGTGTTTGTATGATCAATGGTACGGATGATACAAAAGCTTGTGCTAATGCCATCACAAAACAGGATAATGATCATGATGGCTTAGCTATTTATCTAGAAGAAAGTGGGATTCTATGCTAAAAGTATGCGTAATTGGAGGGGGTCCATCCGGATTGATGGCTGCCTATACGGCAAGTTTAGAAGGACATCAAGTAGAATTGTTTGAGAAGAATAAACAATTGGGTAAGAAATTACAACTCACAGGTCATGGGCGTTGTAATGTGACAAACAATTGTTCAAAAGATGAATTTTTTAAGCATGTTGTACACAATGAAAAATTCTTGTATAGTTCTTTTTCACAATTTTCGAATTTGGATATGATCAAATTTTTAAAATCCAATGGTTTACCTACTATTGAAGAAGATTATGGACGTATGTTTCCTGGTTCAAATTCAAGTCAAGACGTTGTTTTACTGTTTGTAGACCTATTACGCAAAAATAATGTCATCCTACATATGAATGAGGCTTGTACAAATGTAGTTGTTGAAGAGAATCGAGTTGTTGGAATCAAAACGGATAAAGGAACATATTCATTTGATGTAGTCATTGTCGCAACGGGAGGAAAATCATTTGTATCCACAGGAAGTAGTGGAGATGGATATAAATGGGCTCAAAATTTGGATATTAAAGTAAGTGATTTGTATCCTGGATTAGTCGCTTTACGCACTAAGGAAGACTTTGATTTGGCTGGACTTTCATTGTCTAATGTTGGAATTCAAATAAAGAAAGGTAAAAAAGTTCTTTATAAAGAATGTGGTGATATTTTATTTACCCATGAAGGTTTAAGTGGACCTGCAATTTTGGCCATGTCAAGCTATGTCATAAATTCAAAACCCGAACGAATTATTTTAGATTTAATTTGTGATAAATCAATCGATGAAGTAGACATGCTTTTGTTAGAACGAATGAATCATTCTTCGAATAAAAAATTGAGCCATATTTTAGAAACAATGATTCCTAAGCGATTGGTTCAATATGTTATGAATCGATTATATATTGATGATTCTTTAAAAGCCAATGAAACCACAAAAGCACAAAGAAGAAGTATTAGTGAATTATTAAAGTGCTTAAGTTTTGAAATCGCAAATTTTGCAGGTTTTGATCAAGCTATGATTACAGTGGGTGGAATCAAGACCAATCAAATTCAACCTCAGACAATGGAAGCTAAGAAAATTAAAGGTTTAAAATTTGTTGGAGAAGTTTTAGATTTGGATGCACAAACAGGTGGATACAATCTACAAATCGCATGGACAACAGGATATGTTGCGGGAAGCACAATAAAAGAAGGGGCCAATTAAAGTCCCTTCTTAAATTTTGATGCAGGAATATGACAATAGGCACCTGGATTTTTATCCAGGTATTTTTGATGATATTCTTCGGCATTAAAAAAGTTTTTCATAGGCTCTACTTCAACAGCTAGAGGTGAATCATATTTCTTTTGGATTTCGTTGTATTTAGATTGAATGGTTTCTAAATCTGTTTTTTCCACATAATAAATACCTGTACGATAGGAAATACCAATATCTTCACCTTGTTGATTGACGGATACCGGATCAATGATATCAAAGTATAAGTCTAATATTTTAGATAATGAAATCATTTTGTCATCATATTGAATTTCTAATGTTTCTGCATGACCTGTAAGCCCTGCTTTAACATCTTTATATTCGGGATTTTGCGTTTTACCATTCGCATATCCAACAATTGTTTTTAAGATGCCATCAAATTGATCAAAATAGTGTTGTACACCCCAGAAGCAGCCACCTGCTAAATATAATGTTTTTATCATTTTAATTTATAATATTTTCCTTTCGAATCCTTTTTATATCGACCTACTTTTTTTGCGTAATCACTTTCGATCCATTTTGAAAGTTTACACTTCTTTTGTTTATTCGCTAAGATAGGCATTAGATATTTGCTTAAATCATCAATCGATGCATAGCGTGTATTGATTTTAGGATATTTTTTTAAAGCTTCTAAAACCTCTTCATCACTTGCCTCATTTGGCTTTTGATTTGTTTGTGGCGGTTGTTTTTTTGTTTTTTGAACTTGTTTTGGCTGTTCTTCTTTTAATGGCAATAAGAATGGGTCTCTTGTTTGTAATATTTCGATGTCGATGTCTTTACCTTGAAACATTAAAGCTTGTTTAATACCATGAAATCCTTGATCATTTGTGACAAGAAGAATTTTTTTAGGTATAACATTGGCAACAACTTGACCAAGAAGTGTAGCACAATAGATGTCCGCAAAATTCTTTTGACTTTGGTGTGTATTGAAACAATAGGAATTAGGAAAATCTTTGGCAATCGCAAAGATTTGTTGCCATGCTTTTTGTCCTATTTTTTCAAAGTTTCCAAAGAAAAAGAAAACGCTAGGACTTGTGGCGTTCAGTGTATTAATATCGAATTGTTGGACATTTTCGCAATCAATACAATAGAGTGTACAGTCTTCAAAATTATCGATTTGTATATTTTGAGGTGAAAAACTCATGCATTGAGAAAATGTTCCAATTGAAAAATTAAGTTGTGACATTTCATTCATCCTTTCGCAAATAATTATAGCACAACATGGTATTCTTTCCTTTTATTTGTTATAATAAACTTCAAAGGGGGAGTTTTAGTGGCTTATTATCACATCTTAAAAGAACGTCGTACAAATCTAAAACTTTCCATTCAGGATGTTTCAAATCAGACGCGTTTAGCGCCTCAATATATACAAGCTATCGAAGAACATAACTTAGATGTTTTTTCGGATGATTTTTCTTTTGTTCGTTATTTTGTACATGCATATTGTGATGCCATTGGTGTAAATTGGCAAGCAATCGCTGATGAAGTGGACATGGATATTAATGAAGTGGCTCATCAAAAAGATATGGCTTTGACAATGGCACAAAGACGAATGGTAGAGCAGATGGCGAGTGTTCAAAAGAAAAAGAAGTCATCGACAAAAAAGAAAAAATCTTGGTTTCAAAAACATGTAAGTCGAACAAGTTCTTCTTTGAGTACAAATCAATCGCAATTGATTAAAGTGCTTGTCCTGATTGGAATTGCAGGTTTATGCGTTTTATCTGTCATTAATTTTGGGCTTCGTGCCATTTCAAATCAGAAACTTCAAACGCAAGAGGCTTTGCGTCAAGAACAGCTTTCAAAAAAGGAACAGGAAACCAATAAATTGGCAAATCAACGTCAAAAGGCAAAGGAAGCAGCCGCTTTAGTTGTCGAAAAAATAAGTGATGAAACCAATGCATATCAGCTTTCAAATATACAATCGGATGTAAAAAAATTAGATTTAAGTATTACTTTGCCGACTAAGTCAAAGATCACTGTGACAAAAGATGGTGAAACGATCAATGATGATACAACAGTATATACGGGTACATTTACGCAGTCTCTAGAATTATCCGAGAATTGTACTTTTGAAATTAGTATTGAAACATATTCGGATAACTCGATTACTATTGATGGAAAAGAGATTTCTTTTGATAAAACAGATTGGCAAGAAGGCCAACCAGCTGTTATAACTTTACAGGTTGGAAAAGGAAATCAAAAAGAGACTGAAGAATATTCACAATATGATGATAGTGAGTATGATTATGGTTACTCAGATGAATATTATGGACAAGAGGGGGATTATACATATGACCAAAATGAATATACCGAACAGACTAACGATTATTAGAATTTTATTAGTACCGGTAGTTGTAGCTGTATATTTGTGTATGGATCCTACTCTTTGCGTAATTGATGAAACAAGCGGCTTAGCCCTTCGAGATGTGATTGCGTTTGTGATCTTTGCGGTTGCGAGTATTACCGATTTCTTTGATGGAATGTTGGCAAGAAAGAACAATTGGATTACTTCATTTGGAAAATTTGCCGATCCAATCGCAGATAAGATGTTAGTCAATACAGTATTGATCTTGATGGTTTATTTTCATCAGGCCAATGTGATTGCCGTATTATTGATGATCGCAAGAGACTTGATCGTAGATGGGTTAAGAATGAGTGCTGCAAATTCTGGTGAAGTTGTGAGTGCAGGAATTTTTGGAAAGCTAAAAACTGTACTACAAATGTTTGCGCTTGTGTTCTTATTGTTGAAAGATTGGCCATTTGTCTATATGGGTATTTGTATGGATCAAATTTTGTTGTGGGCAGCAACAGTGGCTTCTTTATATAGTGGATTGATTTATTTCAATCAATTAAAAAAATATGTTTTGGAGACTATGTAATGAATGATGCAAGACAACTAGTTTCTTTATGTACAGAAAATCATTTAACCATTTCTAGCTGTGAAAGTTTAACGGCTGGATTATTTACGAGTATGATCGCCTCCATACCTGGGGCAAGTGCCATATTAAAAGGTGGCTTAGTGACTTATTTTACACCAATGAAAAGTGTATTGGCTCATGTGGATGTGGACTTAATTCAAAAATATGGTGTAATCAGTGAAGAGTGTGCGTATGCGATGGCTAAAAATACAAGACAAATTATGGATGTGGATTATTGTATTTCTTTTACAGGAAATGCTGGACCGGATGCTTGGGAAGAAAAACCAGCGGGAAGAGTATATTGTGCAATCGCATCAAAAAAAACTATTCAAGTGTATGGTTTTCAATGTACAGGTTTGTCTAGAAATGATGTTAGAGAACATGTTGTTATGCAGATGATTGATATATTGATTCAAACAATTCAAAAGGAGAATATATGCCAAAAGAAAAAGTAGAAACAAATAAAGATAAGCTTTTAAGTGATGTTTTAAATGAAATCGAAAGGGAATATGGTAAAGGTTCTGTCATGAAACTTGGGGATCGAGCGGCTGTTGATATTGAACCTATTCCTTCAGGAAGTTTACTTTTAGATGATGCCTTGGGTATTGGCGGATATCCAAAGGGAAGAATTATTGAAATCTTCGGTCCGGAATCAAGTGGTAAAACAACGCTTGCTTTACATGCCGTTGCTGAAGTTCAAAAAAAGGGTGGTCGAGCAGCCTTTATTGATGCGGAAAATGCGATCGATCCTGTATACGCAAAAAATCTAGGTGTTAATATTGATGAATTAATTTTGTCTCAACCAGATTCAGGTGAACAAGGATTGGATATTATGTTGATGCTTGTAGAGAGTGGAGCTGTTGATTTGGTTGTTGTAGATAGTGTTGCAGCTTTAGTTCCACAAGCCGAATTAGATGGTGAAATGGGTGATAATCAAGTTGGATTACAAGCTCGTATGATGTCTAAGGCTATGCGTAAGCTTGCCGGAGCAATGAACCAAAATGATTGTACAGCTATTTTTATCAACCAGCTTCGTGAAAAAGTCGGCGTTATTTATGGAAATCCAGAAACAACACCGGGTGGGCGAGCTTTGAAATTCTACTCATCTGTTCGTGTAGATATTCGTAAGGCAGATGCCATTAAAAATGGTACAGACATTGTAGGGAATAAAGTCAAAGTAAAAATTGTTAAAAATAAGGTAGCTCCTCCATTTAAATCGGCTGTACTTGAAATTATGTACGGAGAAGGAATCTCTTATATTAGTGAACTATTAGATTTATGTGTTGATGCCAATATTGTAAAAAAGGCAGGGGCATGGTTCAGCTATGAAGGAGAAAAAATCGGACAGGGAAAAGAGGCTGCCAAAGCTTACATCAAGGCAAATCCAGAATTCAAATCAATGCTTGAAGAGAAATTAAAGGAGTTTAGAACAAACAAAGATGTTGAAGAATAAGAGTTCTGCGTAGAACTCTTATTTTCGTTTAGAGGTATATATTATATGGCACGTTTAGAAAATAAGAATTATAAACCGATTAAAAAAAATGAATTAAATAATCCGGTTGTATTTGTGGTGGACATGATAAAGGGGTTTGTGAATATAGGCCCACTTCATGATGAAGCCATTGGCAATGTGGAAAAGAATATTGAAAATCTTTTAACTCTTTTAGAGTGCAACAATGTTTTTGTGTGTGATTCACATCCGCCAAAGACGCGTGAATTCAATTCGTTTCCAGCACATTGTGTAATTGGAAGTGAAGAATCTGAAATAGTTGATTCTTTAAAGCCGTTTGTGAAACATGTCATCAAGAAGAACAGTACGAATACGTTTATGGCACCTGAATTTGAAGAGTTTTTAAATTCAGATTTGAAATATTATCGTGATATAATTGTGACAGGTTGTTGTACAGATCTTTGTGTGCTTCATTTTGTGTTAAGTTTAAATACTTGGTTCAATGAACACAATATGGATGAATATCGTATTATCGTGGTTGAAAACTGTACAGAAACCTATCATATACCAGAAGTACATGAAGCTACATTCTTTAATGATGTCGCATTTAGAATGATGGAAATGAATGGCATTCAAGTTGTTTCTGAAGTAAGGGAGTAAGATTTAAAAAATGAAAGATAAGAGAAATTTAAGTTTAGTCATGGACTTTTATGAACTAACAATGAGTCAATGTTATTTTAATGATAATAAAGACAAAGAAGTCGTATTTGACTTATTTTATCGTAAAAATCCGGATGACGGGGGATATTGTGTATTTGCAGGTTTAGAACAGGTTGTGGATTATGTTTCAAATTTGCATTTTGAAAAAGAAGATATTGATTATTTGCGTTCATTAAATCAATTTAGTGAAGAATTTTTAGAGTATTTATCAACCGTACGTTTTACAGGTGATATTTATGCGATTCCAGAAGGAACACCGGTATTTCCTCATGAACCATTGGTTCGTGTCAAAGCTCCAATTATTGAAGCACAACTAGTAGAAACGGCATTACTTTTGGCAATCAATCACCAAACTTTGATTGCGACAAAATCACGTCGTATTGTACAAGCCAGTGAAGGAAGAGCCGTTATGGAATTTGGTGCACGTCGAGCACATAACTTTGATGCGGCTATTCTAGGAGCGAGAGCTGCCTATATTGCAGGATGTGCAGGAAGTGCTACTACATATTCTGGTAAAGAATTTGGTGTGCCAGTACTTGGTACAATGGCCCACTCATTTATTCAAAGCTTTGATACAGAATATGATGCGTTTATGTTTTATGCCAAAACATATCCAAACGCATGTACTTTATTGATTGATACATATTCTACTTTAAAATCAGGTATTGTGAATGCCATTAAAGTAGCTAAGGATTATTTAGAGCCAAATGGATACCGTTTAAAAGGTGTTCGTATCGATAGTGGAGATATGGCATATCTTTCTAAAAAAGTTCGTAAGATGTTAGATGAAGCCGGTATGGAAGATTGTAAGATTGTTGTATCCAACTCCTTAGATGAATATGTCATTGAATCTTTGATTCATCAACAAGGTGCTAAAATTGATTCGTTTGGTGTTGGTGAAAACTTGATTTGTTCAAAAAATTCACCAGTATTTGGTGGTGTTTATAAAATGGTGGCGATTGAAAAAGATGGTCAAGTAATCCCAAAAATCAAAATCAGTGATAATGTTGAAAAAGTGACAAATCCAGGTATGAAGAATTTAAATCGTATTATGGATAAAGAAACAGGTATGGCTATTGCCGATTTATTGACATTAGAAGATGAAGTCATTGATACAACGCAAGATTTAACAATTTATCATCCAATGTCACGTTGGAAATATAAAGTGATTCCTGCCAACACATATACAGTACGCGATATGTTAGTGCCAATTTTTAAAGATGGTAAGCTAGTATATGATCTTCCAAGCCTAGAAGAAATCCGAGTATACAGTGAAAAGGAACTAGCTACAATTTGGGATGAAATCAAACGTTTTGTATATCCGCAAGAATATTATGTTGACTTAAGTGAAAAGTTATTGAATCTTAAGCTAGAAATGTTGAAGAAATATAAATAAAAAAAAGAAACCGTCGCTTGACGGTTTTTGTGTTAAATACAGCTTTCAAAGAATGCACGCATATCTTTGGCTAATAGATCAAAGCTTTCTTTACCAAGATAAGCCATGTGTCCACTTGGATATTCACCAATTGTAACTCGATTTTGATCTAGATTGGAATGGGTTGCCAAATATCTGGCATTTCCAGCAGTAGTACATAAATCATATAGACCTGAGGCAAAGAAGACTTTCATCTGTTTGTTTCTTCGCATGCATCCAGCTAAGGATTGGGCAGGACTTGTTTTGAATTCACGATTCCATGTCATATTTACATCAAAGACTAAGCCTTTTGAGATACGATCACTTGTGATATTTAATTCTTGACGCATCAATCCATAGGCAGTCTGGAAAGCCGGTGTATATTGTCCCATAGCTGGGTCATCCGCAATGACATTGGCTTCCATGATTTCTGGATCATCATTCCATGTATAACGCCCGTCATAGAATCCCAAAGCTAAACCTTTATCTTCTAATAGTTTATGCGCAAAACCTTTCTGCATATCCATATGTAAATGGTGTCTTAACCAATAGGTTTGATCAATACCTGAATAATAGGCTAATTTATCTGCGATTTCTTCTTTGTTCGGGCAGGTATCTCCTAAAAATAAAGCTGTGACATATTCAGTGGATGCGAATGTAAAGGCTTCTTCAATAAAGTCTTTTTGTGAAATATCATCTTTAGGATTATGGAAATAATTTGTGGCAGCCATTGTGATTAAGTCTGTAGCACTTGCTTCAACAGGAAGTTTTTCAATAAAGTAACTTCCAAGTAAGAAGATACCACTCACACTAATGCCCATCGTATCCGCTTTTTCAGGGCCAGCTCCCATAAGTTCTCCTGCAAGTAAGGCACTTCTTGTGGTACCATAACTTTCACCAGCTAGTAAGACTGGTGAATTTCTACGATTATAGCGAGCTAAGAATTGTTCAATGAATTTAGAAACACTACGAACATCGCCATGTGTTTCATAAAATTCTTTTCTTGCCTTTTCTTGAATTAAACGACCTAGTCCAGTTCCAACTGGGTCAATAAAGACTAAATCACATAAGTCTAATAAACAATGTGGATTGTCTTCTAATTCAAAAGGTGGAACTGTAGGAAGGTTTAGTTCATCATCTAATTTTACAATTCTAGGACCAAACAATCCCATGTGAAGCCAAAGACTTGCACATCCTGGACCACCATTATAAATAAATAAGATGGGACGTTTTGAATTGTCTTGAACATCACTTCTAAAATAGGCATAACTAAAGATGGATGCGACTGGATTATTTTCTTCATCTACAAAGAAATTATCTTCACAAATTGTATGATAAGGAATGGTTGTTCCTTGAATTTGTAGGCTTCCATCTGCCTCATATTTTGATTTTTCTAAGTTTTCTTGAATACGCATTACTTTACCTCACACTTTTTAATAAAGACATTGAAGATGTCTTGCATCTCACCATATTTATGGGACAAGGCTTCTGGATGAAACTGTACGGCATAAATGGGTAGAGACTCATGTTCAATGGCTTCAATAATTCCATCTGGTGCTTTAGCTACAACTTTAAAGTGTGGTGCTAAATCCTTGATGGCTTGATGATGAAAACTATTCACATAAGCTTCATCACTTAAGCTAGGATATAAAAAACTATCCTTTTCAATATGGATTTTATGACTTGGATTTTCTCTTTTTTCTTGTTGCGCATGTTTGATTACACTTCTTTTACAATACGACAAATCTTGATATAGAGATCCTTTAAAATAGACATTCAACATCTGTATGCCACGACAGATTCCAAAAATAGGAATCTGTTTTTCGTTGGCATATTTTAATACTCGCATTTCATAATAATCACGATCTAAGCTTGAATTACCTTGTAAAGGTTCTGGATTTTCATTATAAATCATAGGATTTACATCGATTCCACCTGTCACGATCAATCCATCTAATAGATTAACTTGAGCTTGAATTGTATCATAGTCATTTGTGATTGGAAGAATGATGGGACAGCCACCGGCACGAATGACACTATTAATATAGGCTTCATTGATAAACTGTTTTGGAAGATTTTCTTTATCCAATTCATTACAAGTTAGACCAATAATAGGTCTATGCATTTTGATCCTCTAAAAGAGAGATTTCAATTTTTTCGGTTTCTTTTATGATATATTTACCTGGAATGGCTTCATCCACATATTCCATTTCACCATTTTGATTATCAAATGGATCATTTGGCAAGAAGTTTTTAGCTGGTACAAAAGCACCTTGGAATTTGGATGAGCATGGTGTTCTAAATGGATCTAAATGTCCAAAATAGAAATCTTGTCTTTCAAAGTTTTTAGCACGATAGGATCCACCACCAAATGAACAATCCGCATATAACCATCCATATGGAGCTACATAGAATCGTGCCCAGTCATGATTACCAATGGTTTCAGGCGTTGTATAAAGTCCAGCTTGCCAAGTGGCAGGAATGCCCGCAATACGACATAGAGTAATAAATGTCAATGCTTGTAAACCACAATCTCCCTTTAATCCTGTTGTGATATATTCTGGAATACATGGTAAATTCGCATAAGCACGTACATAGGAATATGTGACATGGGTTGTGATATAGTTATAAATTAATTTTGCCTTTAATAATGGGTTAGTTTCATCTTTAATAATTTCTTTAACTAGATCCTTTAAGTAATCCGTAAATACAACATGTGGTGCATATTCTTCAAGACAAGTATCTGGATGTTCCTCTGTTACAATACTTGGATCTAATTCTTCATAGTGCATGTGATTGATAAATTCATATTCTACACTGAATTCTTCACCTTTTTCATATGGCTTTTCAATATATACACATCTTTGATCTACACTGTTATCATTGACTTGACCTTCATGAGATGTATTTAATAATTTAAAATCTTCAACTTGCGCATATTCTTTCGGAATAGGAAGCCAAACACGAATGGTTTTTCCTGGCTTTTGAAAGGCTGGATTCACTTTCAAACTTGTCTTGACATGAATCTTGCAGTAAACATCTTTTTCTTCCTTCATCTTATGCATTACGTCATCTAATAAAGTACTTGCAGCACCATCTTTTTCAAATAAACGATCTTTATAAGCTTTACGTACTTTAATTAGGTTTTCAAAGAAATTGTCTTTTAAATACATTTTTCCTTCAATGAAGATCCATTCAAACGCATTGTCTTTGAATAATGCATCAAATTCTTCATCTTTAAAATCGGAAATTTTAGACTTTAATAATTTGATAGCGTCTTCTTTTGAATACGTAAAATCTTCAGGAAGTCGAGAAATCAATTCTTTTTCAAGTTCTAAACGCTCCTTTAGTTTGGCAGGAATGTCTTTTTGAAGACGTAAATCAATCATTTCCTGCATCAGTTTAAATTGCCCGTTCCATTTTAATTTCATTAAATCTTCTGGAAGTGGCGTGTTCAATGTTGTCATGTTCATAATAGTTCACCTCATTTTGATTATATCCTATTATGAAAAATATTTCATATAAAAATGAAACTTATTGAAATAAGTTTCGAATTAATTCCTCCTGAGAGTATTTTTCTTGTGTTTCTTTATCTACACTCATTAAAATGGGAGGAAGTTGTTTAAATGATTTATAGTATTGAAGTATGAGTGACAATGTGAAAAAAGGGGACCATTCAGTCAGTGTCATATTGTCTTTTGGTTCTAATAAAAAACCATCTTTTAAAACTTCTTTTCGTTTTGCACAATTTAAGGTATATTCCAATTCATTTCCATAATTCACTTTTAATATTTCTTCATCAAAAGAAAGAATAGGACTCAAGTTGTCTAAAGGCGCATTCATACTATATTGATATGTATGTTGATCGATTTGTTTCATCACTAACGTTTTATATTTCATGCTCTTATTGTAGCGCATAATAGTTTTTGTTTCTGTTAAATAATATTAACATGGTATAATTCTATAGGTGATAAAAATATGACATTTGAACAAATGAATTTAGATCAAAATATTATACAAGCCTTACATACATTAGGCTATGAACAACCATTGCCCGTACAAGAACAAGTCATTCCCAATATTCTTTCGGGAAAAGATTGTATTGTTAAATCAAGAACAGGAAGTGGTAAAACGGCATCTTTTGCGATTCCTATCATTCAAAATCTAGAAATTGATGAAAGAAGTCCACAAGCGTTAGTACTTACTCCAACTCGTGAATTGGCTTTACAAATTCAACAAGATTTTGATCGTATTGGAACTTTTAAAAAAATCAAGACACTACCTATATTTGGTAAGCAGCCATTTAAGTTTCAAAAGGAAGATTTGAAACAAAGATGCCATGTAGTGATTGGTACGCCAGGAAGAGTTTTAGATCATCTTCAACAACAAACACTGGATCCATCAAAAATTAAATATGTAGTTTTGGATGAAGCGGATGAAATGTTGAATATGAACTTTTTAGATGAAGTGCAGGCTATTTTAAAATATATGCCTAAAAAACATGTAACTTGTTTATTTAGTGCAACCTATCCTGAAGTGATTCAAAGAATGAGTAAGAAATATTTGTATAAACCAACTAAAATTGATCTAACAAGTACAAATAAGCCAAATATTCTAGAAGAAGCCTATCACGTCAATGAAGAACATAAAGAATTATTCCTTCTTCATTTATTGGCATTAAAGAAACCAGAATCCTGTATGATTTTTTGTAAGACGCAGGCAAGAGTAGATGAAGTCTATGCATGTTTAGAAAAGAATCAAGTCAGTGTCGATAAAATTCATGGTGGTATGATGCAAGAAGAAAGATTATCACATATGCGACGCTTTAAAAAAGGAAAGGTACGTATTTTAATATGTACCGATGTCGCAAGTCGAGGAATTGATGTCTTTAAAGTTGAAATGATTATTAACTACGATATGCCTAGTCCCGTAGAAACATATACACATCGTATTGGACGTAGTGGTAGAGTCGATGAACAAGGCTTAGCTATAAGTTTAGTGAATGAATATGATGGAGTTCGAAAAGAAAAACTAGAGGAATATCTAGGCTATAACTTGCCATTTAAAGAAGCGGGTGAAGTTTATTTAAGTGATTTAGATATTTTAGATTCATTAAAAGAATCCAATCGTGTGGTGGTCGATAAATCAAAAGACTTAAGAAAAGGTATTACTAAAATCTATTTGAATGGAGGAAAAAACAAGAAGATTCGTCCTGGCGATATTGTAGGGGCTATCTGTGAAATTGATGGTGTTACGGTCGATGACATTGGTGTGATTCAAGTACAAGATCATCAATCGTATGTGGATATCTTAAATGATAAGGGAAAACTTGTGTTAAAGAATTTAAAGACAATTAAAGGAAAAACATTGCGTATTCAAAAGGCAAAAAATGGATTTGGTCACTAGATCAGATCCATTTTATTGTACATTACTAAAATACGTGATTTGTACAGAAATAGGGAATGAACTTTAATAGAAGTAAATAATAAAGGTGATTGTTAGTATACGTATATGTAATGAATCTCTTTCTATGGTTTATAAATATTGTGATTGTCTTAATATTGAAATGTTATAACAATTGATTTATAATAGAATTGAATGTTATAACAATTAAACAGGAGGCAATTATGGAAATTAAAGACGCAAAAGTATTTCATGATTATTTAAATGGTGTAATTGAAGGGGAGGATGTTAAAAAGAGTACAAAATTGTATTCGAATGCTAAAACATTCTATTCTAGTGTGGATCCAAGTATTTCAGATGATCAAATTATGTATGAAGTATATTCCTATGAACATGATGGTTTGTGTTATGGATTGACTGTGATGCAGCCAGTATGCGTGAATGGGGAATGTAATGTAACACGTGGACATTTCCATGAGAATTTAGATTGTGATGAAATCTATTGTGGTATGGGTGGTGAAGGTCTTCTTTTGTTGATGGATGAAGATTATCATTGTCATGCAGAAAAAGTAAAATGTGGAAGTGTACACTATATTGATGGGCACTTGGCACATCGCCTTGTGAATACAGGAAATAGTGAATTAAAAGTGCAATGTATGTGGCCAAGTCATGCGGGTCATGATTATAAGCGTGTAGAGGATCATCCTTTTACAGTAAGAGTGTTTAAGAAAAATGGTGAATTGAAAGTGGAGGAAGAATGAGTTATCTAAATTTCAAATCGGAATATGATCGTTTTCCTAAGACGACAATAAAGAATCATAAAGCGTTTCGTGGATATGATGAAATCTATTGTGAATTAAATAAGAAAATAGATGATTCTTCTGTAGTTGTCTTTGATTATTATCCGGGTGTAGATGAAAAGGAAGTCTATGAATTAATTAAACGATTCAATTTTTCTTTAGAAATCAATATGCATGATATCTTTAAAGATGGCAAAACCATGACTGAACAAATGAAATATAATCTTACGGATGATCGTGTGTTTGGCAAGATGTATTATGGTAATCTTGTGGATTTTATAGATGAAGAAAAGCTAGAAGAAGCTCAAAACAAAATTAAAGAACAGAAAGAATCGGTCATTGTATATGGAGTGGGTGCTGGTTTAGTAAGTCATGGCGATGTGTATGTCTACTTTGATATGGCTAGATGGCAAATTCAACTGCGTTATCGTAAAGGGATGGCAAATTATAATGTAGATAATTATGATGAAGATATCTTAAAGAAATATAAGCGTGGCTATTTTATTGAATGGCGTATAGCGGATAAGCACAAAGAAAAATGCTTTGAGTGCTTTGATTATGTGGTGGATACAAATGCTGCTAATGATCCAAAAATGATTTCAAGGGATACATTTAAGATAAGTTTGCATCAATTATCAAAACAACCATTTCGTACAGTACCATACTTTGATCCAGGCGTATGGGGTGGTCAATGGATGAAGGAAGTTTGTAACTTAGATGTGAATCAGCCAAATTATGCATGGAGCTTTGATGGGGTTCCTGAAGAGAACAGTATTTTATTTGATTATGATGGAGTTATTGTAGAGTTTCCAGCTATGGATCTAGTGTTGTATCAACCAAAAGAATTATTGGGAGAACAAGTCTATTCTCGTTTTGGGGCAGAATTTCCAATTCGCTTTGACTTTTTAGATACGATGGAAGGACAAAACTTATCTTTGCAGGTACATCCATTAACGGAATATATTAAAAAGAATTTTGGGATGTGTTACACCCAAGATGAAAGCTACTATATTTTGGATGCGAAAGAAGATGCCGTTGTTTATTTAGGCCTAAAAGAGGGAATTCAACCAACTGAAATGATTTCGGATTTAGAGTCAGCACAAAAAGGAGAAATTGTTTTTGATGCCGATAAGTATATCAATAAGTTTCCGGCAAAGAAACATGATCATTTCTTGATTCCGGCAGGAACTTGTCATTGTTCAGGAAAGAATGCAATGGTTCTTGAAATTAGTGCAACACCGTATATTTTTACATTTAAATTGTGGGACTGGCAAAGACTAGGCTTAGATGGACTTCCTAGACCTATTCATATTGAACATGGAAAACAAGTCATTCAATGGGATCGTACTACAGAATGGGTTAAAGAAAATTTGGTCAATGCGACGTATGAAGTAAAAGAAGAAGGAAATGATTGTAAGATCGAACATACGGGTTTACATGAACTAGAATTTATTGAAACTAGAAGATATACAATCAAAGAGAATTCATCACATAAAACACATGGAACAGTGAATATGTTGAATTTAGTAGATGGAAAGAGTGCATTAATTGAAGGGGATTTTGAACCTTTTATTGTGCATTATGCAGAAACCTTTATTATTCCTGCAAGTATAAAAGAATATACAATCAAGCCTTATGGTTGTGATGAAGTGAAAGTATTAAAGGCATATGTAAGAAGTTAAAAAAGTGACAACCTGAATGGTTGTCATTTTACTTTTTTGAATATATAAAAATAGATAGGGATAAATCAACTATTTCCAGACATATAAAAAAGTATATTTACAGAAAGAGTGAATTACAGCGGGATTCATTTGTTGCAAAATTTGCAACAAATGCAACTGATGGGAAAACATATTAAATGAAATGTGAATATATCCCTGCAAATCGCATAAAATATTATTTATCCCACAAAAAACGAATGAATTTAAGGGAAAATAATCTTAAATATATTGATTTTCCCTTATTTCTGATTACATTTTAAGGGAAACAAGATACTTTAAGGGAAAAATGAAAGACAGGTGTTTAATAATGAGACCGTTTAACTATTCAAAAATTAAAGAAGAAAAGTGGGATTCAGAAATTCTTGGTCTCATAGCAGCAATATACAAGTTCGCAGGGAAACAAGAACTATGATCTTAAGCAAAGACCAGACGAGTTGGAGAAATTTGTGGAGATAGCAAAGATTCAGAGTACCGAGGCTTCAAATGCGATAGAGGGTATTGTAACAACCAATATAGGAATTAAGCAGTTGGTGGAGGAGAAGACCACACCAAAGAATAGAGATGAAGAACAAATCGCAGGATACCGTGATGTATTAAATATTATCCATGAGAGTTTTGATACGATTCCTAATACACAAAGCTATATTTTACGGGAAGAGTCAGAACGCTTGTGACTTTAGTCATGAGATGAATGACATATGTAACTGGTTTTCAGCTGTTTCTATACGTGAACCATGATATAATATATACGTAGAATGCATCGTAAAAAAGGGAGATTTCGATATGTATACAGTACGTTTTCAATTGGAACTAAGTGGATCTGAAA
>ERZ894180.743-NODE-743-length-23773-cov-6.513281_pt1 | contig 23773 bp, 23 predicted proteins | sample MGYA00380278_ERZ894180 | MGnify/ENA primary metagenome ERZ894180 (study PRJEB32331, sample SAMN06328450) | human gut metagenome | biome: human gut microbiome; feature: stool | host: Homo sapiens | collected 2013-02-24 ...
GAGCAGGAGCAGTAAGAGCAATCTGATTGTCCGCGACGATGGCGTTGAGCTGCTTCTGTGCTTCTCTAAGGCCGCTGACATCGTAAAAGATAATCTCAGTTTCTTTGTTCTGCTTTGCGCGCTCGGTGATACGGGTTTTGATCGTGTCAATGACCGCGAGAGTGGAATCTCTGTCATAAATGACCTTGACCGCATCGTCTACGCGGGCTACAACAACAGCGGGCATATTCGTCCCAGCGTTGCAGTACACGGCTTTCGTGCCGCCGCCCCAGACAAGCAATCTGCCCTTGACAGTCACGTTATCCAGCGTGATTTTGCCATCCGCCGTGCCGCAGCCGACGATAAGATCACCGTCTACGGTCATATTCTTGAGCGTCACATCGTCGGTGCGAATCAATACGCTGCCTTTAATGTCCTTGTCGTAAGTACCCTTGGACACGATGTAAGTACCGATAATGTTATAGAAAATCTGTGCAAACTCGGCGCGCGTGATATTGTCCAGCGGCGCAAGAATTTTTCCTCTGCCGTGGATATAGCCAGCGCCTACCATTGCGCGGACATAAGGCAGCGCCCAATTAGAAATCTCACTACGGTCGGAGAATGCGGACAGATCTGTTTTGGAATACGAATCGTAGTCCAGCTCCAGTGCGCGTGCAACGACCGTCATGGCTTCCTGCCGCGAGATCGGCGCGTCCGGGGCCATTGCCGAGCTGCTGCGCCCGTTATAAGTACCCATCTGGACGGCGAGCGCAACATCTTTGTAATACCACTTGCTCTTGGATACGTCCTTGTACTGACTGATGTCTGCGGTTTTATAGCACCCGAACGAGCGGTTGATGATCGCCGCCATCTCCGCGCGGGTCATGTCGCCGTTCGGATCAAGCGTCGTGCTGGATTTGCCATACAAAAGTCCGTTATCCACGGCAGCGCTCACGGCTTCGGCATACCATGCGCTACGGTCGAAATCGCGGAAATCCGTAGCTTTGCGGTTGGGTGTGTTTGCCGCCGACGCGGATACTGCCAGCGACAAGCAGGATACCGCCGCGAGGAATAATGCGAGGATTCTTTTCCATTTCATTTTGAAGTCCTCCTTATAGAATCAGGTAAGGGGAACGCTTGCGCGTTCCCCTTTGCAATAGCGAATAGATCAGACCGCATCCCAAGCGATGATGAACAGGACGCTTGCGATAGCGGTGTTCGTTACGGCTTCGCTGACGGGCGTAACGATGGCGTCATAGGCGATTGCGACCGTGTTGGCACTGGTATCACCCACACCGCTCATGTAGCAACCTTCAACAGCAGTATCCAGAAGCGTCTGCTTGCTGGCGTTCTTGCTGTCGGTCAGCTTCTTTTCGCCGTTGCCGAGGGAAATCTGGAAGCCAAACTTGTTGGAGTTGACCTTTTCGTGCGCGAGGGTGGATTTATCGCCAAACGCCGCAAGACTCCAACCCTGTGCAGCTTCGATGGAAACGCTGTTGACCTTGACCGCGCCGAAGCTGTTATTAACGATCTTTGCATCGGTGGCGGTGCTGACAGTGCCGTCAGTGCCGACAGCGATGGGAAGGACAGTGGGGACGGTCACGGACATCTTAGTCGCTGCGGGATCGCCGCCGATGGAGCCGTCTGCGGTGCTGGATAGCGTGACAGAGGACGTGCCGGTGCCGCCCGAAGCGTCAACCGTGTTGGCAGCAGAAGCGGAAATGGCGAGAGAAGCGAGCATACAAATTGCGAGAACGAGGGAAATGATTTTCTTGGTGTTTTTCATAGTTAAAATCTCCTTATTTTTGATAATCAGTTTTTGATGGTAATGTTGATGATTGCCCCGGCCGTGCCGATGATTTCGCCACTGACCGGATCAAGGTTGTGGAACATAGCCGTGCATTCGTATGTGCCAGCCGGAAGCTCCACATCGAGGGCGGCATGTTCGATCTTGCTGCCAACAGGAATCGCTTTGCTCTGGTAGATCTGTTCACCGGTGTCGTTGCGGATGAACTCGACCTGCTGGGGATAGTTGTTGATCGATTCATTTACGATCATGACATTGCCCTCAGCCTTGCCGTCCTCGAAGTACGGCGCGGTGTTCATGGAAATGTTGATCATGCCCTCTGCGACCTTTTCATTGAGTTTTTCTGCAATTTCCTCCGGCGAAAGGTTGTCCCAACCGCCCTCCACGGCAGCGGAATCATAGACAATGCCCGCTTTGGCGCGTGCTTCTTCCTTGGTCAGCGGTTTGTTGACCAGACGGGTGATAAGAAAAATGCCCGCGCCAATGGCACAGACGAGAAATGCGACGGCAAGCACAACGCGGATATTGAGCCGTGCCTGTTTTGGATGATCCTGATATACTTCGTACATGGAAACAGCTCCTTTGTATTTTGTTTTGTATGCTAGGGCGGAATACGATAGCGACACAGCAGGCGATACAGGTCGTCCGCCGTGCATGGGATTTGATTTCCGGGCAATTCGATACCTCCTCCGTCTGAATTTGAGTATAAAAAAACACGACCTTGAAAAAAGTCGTGTTTTTTATGAAGTTAGCCGCGCTTCATCCGGCGCGCTGCCTGAGAAACTCCAGAAACAGGTCTTCAATTTCCTTGTCGCTTTTGAACTTGCTCAGGTACGGTGCAAAGCGTTTTCGGTCAAAGCTCAGCTTTTTCGGCGGCGCGGCAGCTCGCTGCGTAGCTTTTGACCGCGCTTCCCGCCATGCGGCGTAGATTGCCTGCTGATCTGCTGTCGGTGGCGGGCATTGTGCCTGAATAAACGCCATTGTCTGCTTGTTCAGCGCATAGCCCTCGATCTGGCACATCTCAATGAACGCAGTCTGCGTCGCTGCATCGTAATCTGTAATCAAGTCGGCACAGGCCAGATTCAGCTTCTTGGGCTCAGTCTCCACGATCTCGGCAAGCGGTGGGATCAGCTGTGCTAGCTTGACCGCTTTGCGGATCTCATACTCCGTCACGCCGAAAAACTCAGCTACGATTTTTCGCGCGTTGTACCTTTGGCGATTGTCGCCAAAGGTTTCAACTGCCGCATTTCGCTGTCCGCAGCGGTTTCGCGCGTCCAGCAACGCTTTATACGCTTTTCCACGCTCAATGATCGTCAGATCCTGCCGCCGCAAAAGATTCGTCGCAATCGCGATGCTGATGGCACGCTGGTCGTTGACGGTCATGACCGTTGCGGGGATATCCGTCCAGCCTGCCAGCTTTGCCGCCGCTGTGCGGTTATGCCCGGCCAGAATTTCAAATTCATCCGTTCCTGCGATGGGACGCACCAGAATCCGCTCATACAAGCCGTTCTCCTTCAATTCTTCCGCAAAGGCTTCCAGCTTGGCGTGGGGGTAGGGATGAAAGCCAATGTCAGCGGTATAGAACGGGTGTAGCTTGCAGACCGGCACGTCACGGAATTGCGTTTCCGTTCGCGGTATCGGTATCTGAAAGATCTGCTCATACGCCGCGTCGCCGGTCTGCTGCTCGGAGGCCTGCTGTGTAGCAGACATCCGCTTGCGCAGCATCTCGTTCATGTTCGCTCTAGCCAAGCCGCAGCACCTCCGAGGCGAGATTCCGATAGGATTCTGCGGCCGGGTTGCCCGGCTCGTAGTCCAGAATACTCATGCCGGCCATGGGGCATTCCGCAATGCGGATGGTGTACTCAATGGGGCGCTCAAAGACATGCAGGTCGTCGCCGTAGACCTCTCGGACACTCTGCTGCACGCTCTTGCAGAGTTGCGGCCGGGACTGGTACATCGTCAGCAAAATGCCTGCGATCTTCAAATCCGGATTGAAATGCTTCTGTACGGAACGCACCATGTCCAGCACATCCGGGATACCCTCGGACGCGAGGAAGTGGGATTGCACGGGGATGATGCAGTAATCCGACGCGCTCAACGCATTGACGGTCAAGAGTTCCTGCTTGAGTCCGCAGTCAATAATAATGTAGTCATAGGCGTCGCACAGCGGCATAAGCACCTGCGTCAGCATCTTCTCCGCGCAGCGCCCGGAGCCATTTACGGCGCTATACTGCGAGATCTGCATGACCTGAAGCCGCGCGGCTGCATCCGATAAGCGACGGTTCGCGGGAATGAGATCCGGCTTACTGTCTGTATGCAGGATGCAGCGCGGCAGATGCAGCTCCAGATCCTCCGGGTAGTCGATAGCGGCAAGCAGAAGATTTGCCAGCGTATATTTCTGCTCGGCTGGGGTATAGCCCATAGACGCGGTGAGGTTGCCCTGCGGGTCGTTGTCAATGAGAAGCACGCGCTTGTTTTCATCCGCCAGCGCAGAGGCGAGATTCAAAGCAGTCGTTGTTTTCCCAACGCCGCCTTTTTGGTTGGTAATGCTGATAACAGCTACCATAGTATTTCCTCCATTTCAGCACGGAAAGGCATATCCATCTTTAGGAAATCTTCCAACAAATCTTCCAACAAGCCGCCTAAAACGAGCGGATATGGGATAATATGGGTTAACACATCGTAAAATAGACATTGGGGAAAAGTCCTTTGTTTTCAATGCTTTTCGGCATTTTATAACACGAACGGATACCAGTTAATGGAGCATCAGCTATTTTGGTAATGACGAGGTCGGCAGTTCGAATCTGCCCAGCAGCTCCAAAAACCGGTTTATTCCATCGGAATAAACCGGTTTTTTGTATCCGTTTTGTATTCGAACCGTTCGCCTCACGCGCTGGGGTGCGCGTTTCAATCGATGCAGTGCATCAGCTGTGATTCCTTTATTCTTGACAAGCATTCCCGTATATGCGAATATATTTTAGGTACAACACGTGAGAAAACAGAAAACTGATACAGATATCAGAAAACGAGGGGAGAGGTGGCATGACACTCGAAGGGCTAAAAGAAGCAATATACGTTGACAACGGACTTTCCGCAACAAAGCTGATCTACGATTATCTTATGGAAGAGATTGTACATTTGAGGATTGCACCGGAGATGACAATCAGCGAGGTCAAGTACTCTTCTGCTTTGAATATCAGCAGATCTCCAATACGAGCAGCCCTGGACAGACTGGAAGACGACGGTTTGATCACAAGAGAGAAGGGAAAACAAGCAATTGTTACCCCGCTTTCGCAGGCAGAGTACTATGCGATGTCGGAACTGCGCATGGCTGTTGAGGGCCAGGCCGCTTACAGCCTGGCCTATACCATCAGTGATCGTGGGATCCTGGAACTGAAAGCGCTGCTGGAACCGCTGAATAAACCCGGAAAGACCGCATTGCCGTATCCTTTAAATGATACAAAGTTTCATGAATACATTATTCGAGCAACGCAGAACACGTTTTTGATCGATGCGTATGAAATATATCGTGCCAAGCTGCTCCGATACCGAAATTTCGCCTATAAGCATCTGCAGCTCGATCCCTATGGAAGGCGTATGCGCTCCGGGATCCATAAAGCTCTTTTTTATGCCATTTCACATCACGATGCCGATGCCGCAAGGCGAGCAGCAGTTGATGATGCCGTCTTGATGCGAATGTCGACGAATTTGTTTCCGTAAAACATGCTGACGCAGCCACACAGGCCGCGTCAGCATGTTTTTTGTGCAGGTATTTACTTCAACTGGATCGAATGAGAGAAGTCGCAAGCATCACTGTAATATTTGAGCTGTGCACCGATAATGCTCTTGACAGGGGCGCTGGCCATATATTGCGCGAGGTGCGCATAGGTCGGCATATCTTCCCAATTGGGACGGAACCATTCAATGTTTCCATCGCAGTTTACAATTTTGGTTTCCATCATTGGGAACTGATAGTCGTCTGGTTTCTTCCATTTAGGGTTAAACACCGGATAGGCGGCATCCGGCTCTGCTTTCCCTGTTCCGGGAACATACTTGAAATTCATCTTGCCCTGGCTGCGATTCAGGATCTCAAGGAAGCGAGCTTCGTCTTTTGCTTTCTTATTGGTGTCTACCGTCAACTTGGAGAATGTGAAATCCCAGCTGGATGTCGGGACGGTCCAAACCCCGTTCAGTTTTTTGAAATTGGGGATGTTGCAGAAAATCTTCGTGTAACCGAGGCCCTCACGACCACCAACGATCGGGTCACAATGATTTTCGAACAGGCACAGTAAGAAATCTCCGACAACATGATCCCGGTCGCCATCAAAAGAGCACGGGATCGAGACCTGATAAATGTTGTAGCTGTTTCCGGCAAGCCAGCCGATGTGCTCAAACTGAGAGGCCATGATAGTGACGACGGGCTCCACCAGCTTGAAGCAGGACGGCACCAACGGCTCCAGCTTTTCGTAATCGGTCTCGTACACAAGCGTCAATGCAGTTGTGTCAGCAGGCTGATGAAGCCGGTAGCACATATGCTCATAGTCAATCTCCCAGGGCTTGGGGCCAAAGAAAACGGGATTGGAATAAACACCTACGGGTTCGAATTGAAACGGCATAGAAATCCTCCTTAAAAATCAGGAACGTGATAGAACAGTAAGCATGATCTGATTTTGCAAGGGGAAGCAAAACCCTGTTTATGTATTGAGTATAGTTTTTGACTGTCGGATTGTCAATAAATTGGCGAAAAGAACAAAAAATTAAACAGGTTCTCGGCGCTGGCATGGATCGTGTTCTTTTTTTTCGACAGCTTTTTTGATCGAATGACGATCTGGCTAAATGATTGACACAAAAAATTGTCATGCTATACAATATTATTGTGCAGCAGCGACGGATTTTCGCTGTTTTGCCTACTTTTGCAAGGGAAATACAAAAGAAAGAGAGGAAATGATCTACAAATCATTCTTTCGGAGAGAACCCTGTTTGAACAGGAAGAAATGATTTGACACACAAACCGAAAGAGGTGCTTTATGAAAGGTGTAACAAAGTCAAGTATCGGAAAAGCTCTGTATCAGTCTCTTGCGCTTGCTTGCGTCATGTTCTCCGGATATGTGGGCCCCGGCTTCTCAGCTGGTACGCAGACAGTGCAGTATTACCTGACCCGAGGATGGATCGGTGTTTTCATTGGGCCGATCATTGTCAGTATCCTTACCTTTATCTCTACATACATCAATTTTGAATTCAGCCGCAGATATCGTCCGCAGAACTTTATTGTGTCATCCAATATCTCGTGGAGATCGCCTGTCCTGCGCAGGGCATTGGCGATTTTCAAGGATGTCATGTTCATCCTTTCCACGTTTGTTGGCATGGCGGCGATGAATTCCACCATCTGCGGCATTCTGGAATATCTGTATCAGATCCCCACAATGGTTACGACCATCGTATTTGTTGTGCTTTCCGTTATCCTTGCCGTTTATGGAATGAAGGTGCTGAACGCTACGGGCACTTTTTCTGACGGTTGCCATTATTGCCGTAATGTTCTACATTGGCTTCAGCGGCTTCCATACGGCATGGCCCCTGACGCAGCAGTGGATGGCCACGAAGGCTACCCCGCAGGATTTCGGCTTTGCGCCGCTTGTTGGTTACTATACCATGATCACGCTGGTCGGCTCCACCCTCACATCCGCAAATCCGATCGTTACCAGCGCTTCTGAATGCCTGGAATATAAATGGCAGTCTGTTCTTGCTTCTTTGGTCCATTCCATTCTGACGTTTGTGGCGACAGTGATCTTCACAGTATTGTTTGCCGGCCTGATGCCTGAGGTCGCAGAGCAAACGCTGCCGACGCTGTACGCGATGTGCGGTCTGCTTGGTACCAGTCCGCTTATTATCACTCTGTTTGCCGTGCTGGCAATCGCATGCGTGTTAAGTACGGCCGTTACCTATATGTACGGCATTTCCGAGCGGTGGGCTCCGGTTATCAATGCAAAGGTTCCAGCAGTGTCGAAGTTTGCGTGGAAGGTCATCATTGCGGTCTTCTTTGCTGTCGTATCCATTCTTGGAAACAAGATCGGTCTGATTGCGATCGTCCAGTATGGTTATACGGGATTGGGTGTTCTCTCGCTGCCGGTTCTGATCCTGCCTGGTTACTTCCTGTATCCGTATCGAATTATCAACGACAGAAAAAGAGGCTGGCTGGATGCAGACGGCTGCTGGAATCAGGAAAAGCCCGCGACAGAAAAGGAATATGCATACGGGCCCTGACAATAGAAGAAAAGGAGATATTCTATGGCAACGAGCGATTTTGTCACATTCAGCAAGCTTTCGCCGCAGCAGCGGCTGGATGAGATCGTCGAGCATGCCGGATTAACAGAAGCCGAGCGAAAGATCCTGTGTGACCCGGATTCTCTCACAATCGAAAAGGCAGATAAGATGATCGACAATGTGATCGGCCGCTATACGCTGCCGATCGGTACTGTGATCGGCCTGCGAGTGAACGGTGTTGTCCGTACTGTTCCAACGGTAACGGAAGAGCCTTCTGTTGTTTTGGGCTGCAGCTACGGCGGCTATATGGCGGAGCCCAAAGGCGGTTTTTTCACAACAACGACCGGTTCGGTTATGATTGCACAGATCATGCTGCTGCATGTGCCTTGCCCTGAAACGGCGAAAATGAAAATTCTTGAACACGAAGAAGAAATCCGGGAACTCTGCAATTCTATCGATCCCGTTCTTGTTCGTTTCGGGGGCGGTATGGTCGGCCTGGATGTCAGGACGCTTTCCAGCTCAAAAGGCACGATGGTGATTGTTCACTTAAAGGTGGATACGCGCGATGCAATGGGCGCTAATGCCGTCAATACAATGGCAGAAGGCGTTTCTCCGCTGATCGAGAAAATTACCGGAGGAGAAGCTTATACCCGTATCCTTTCCAATCTGGCAATCCATCGCCTGGTCCGCGCTCGCGCAACCATCGTAAAAGAGATGCTCGGCGGAGAAGCTGCAGTTGACCGCATCGTAACAACAGCCGAGTTTGCAGAAATTGATCCTTTCCGTGCAGCGACACACAACAAAGGGATCATGAATGCAATCACGCCGATTGTAATCGCCACAGGAAATGATTTCCGTGCAGTGGAGGCTGGCTGCCACGCCTATGCTGCGATCTCCGGTCAATACAAAGCGTTGACGCATTTTGAAAAAAACAACGATGGAGACCTGGAGTGCTCAATCGAAACACCCATGGCCGTTGGAACTGTGGGCGGCGCAATCCGGAATCACCCGATGGCCGGCGTGAATTTGAAGATCATGGGAGTCCGCTCGGCAGAAGAGCTGGCCAGTGTGATCGTATCAGCCGGTCTGTCTCAGCAGCTGTCTGCCCTTCGCGCGCTTGCTACGGACGGGATTCAGAAAGGGTTCCTCGCAGGACAGGCGAGAAGCCTTGCATCTCAGGTTGGCGCAAAAGGAGAGCTTTGTGACAAAATTGTGGCGAAAATGATCGCAGAGAAGAAAGTGTCCCTTGAATACGCACAGGAGCTGCTTAATACGCTGGGCTAAAATGTACAACCGGAAAGGCACCGACAGGTCCTTTGTTTTGCCGGTGCCTTTTCACGAAAACCATTTCAAACGGGTTTGCCTCAAGACGGACCGTTTGAAAAGCAAATTTGATATTTGGAGGGAAATACTATGAAAATTGGGCTGATCGGGCTTGGAATTATGGGAAAACCCATGGCGAAGAACATTCTGAAAGGAGGCTACACCGACCTGCTGGTCAACGACCTGAATACCGCCGCCGTGGAAGAAGTTGTCGCATGCGGGGCGAAGGCTGCTACGAACAAGGAAATCGGCGAAAGCTGTGATGTGGTTCTGACCATGCTTCCGAACTCGCCTCATGTGAAGAGCGTAATGCTGGGCGAGCATGGTGTTGCCGCCTATATGCGACCGAATACGGTGTTCATTGACATGAGCTCTATTAATCCGGTTGCTTCTAAGGAAATTTATGAAGTTCTGAAAAATAAGAGTATTGAAATGCTGGATGCGCCTGTATCCGGTGGCGAGCCTAAAGCAATCGACGGTACGCTGAGCTTTATGGTAGGCGGCAAGCAGGAGGTTTTCGATGCATATAAGCCTCTGCTGCAAACGATGGGTGCCTCTATCGTGCGCTGCGGCGATGTTGGCGCCGGTAATACGACAAAACTCGCAAACCAGATCATCGTGGCCTGCAATATTCGGGCTGTGGCAGAGGCATTTACGCTGGCGCAAAAGGCCGGCGTGGATCCTGAACTGGTATTTCAGGCGATTCGCGGCGGTTTGGCAGGATCAACCGTCATGGATGCAAAGGGTCCTATGATGATCACCGGTAACGATAAGCCGGGCTTTAAAATTGACCTGCATATCAAAGACCTAAACAATGCGCTGGACTGCGCGCATGCAGTTGGTGCGCCTGTACCCATGACCGCATCCGTTCAGGAAGTCCTCCAGTGGCTGCACAACCGCGGCTGCGGCAGCAGCGATCACAGCGCAATTGCAAAGTATTATGAAAAACTTGCAGATATTCAAATTGGCCACTGAATATCTGCAACTGTAACATCTAAGCATAGATAAGCGATGGATCGTGAGAACAGATCCAGCTATTTATCTGCGTGCAGGGTGCAGGGCGGCAGATGCCGTTCTGAATCCACTGGTCAGTCGATGTAGACAGACATCCAAAATCTCCCAAAACCGGTTTATTCCATCGGAATAAACCGGTTTTTTGTATCCGTTTTGTATTCGAACTGCACTTTGCCCGGTCGGGCGGAATCCCTGCTGGACAGGGAGTATCCCGGTGTGATAAAATCATTCTATCGCGCAAGGGAGGTTCGCCGATGCCGGTAAATGTGAAAAATCTGATCGCCGAAACGTTTGTAAAGCTGTCGGACGAAAAGAATATCGACAAGATCACGGTAAAAGACATCGTGGAGGCATGCGGGATCTCCCGGCAGGCGTTTTATTATCATTTCCAGGACCTGCTGGAGGTCATCGAGTGGTCGATGGAGCAGGCCTTTGAGCAGCTGCTGGACCGGAGCCTGCAGGAGGAGGACCCGGAGATCGTGCTGAACGATTTTATCACGGCTTCGGAAAATGCCGCGCCGTTTATGCAGAAGCTGTTTCGCTCCCAGAAGCGGGAACAGGTGGAGCGGATGATGGCGCGCTGCGCCCGGAGCTATTTGCAGGAGCTGATCTCTGCGAAGGGAAAACTGCCGCGGATCCCGTATGAGGATCTGGACATTGCATTGAATTTCTGCACGTACGGCATTGTCGGGCTGCTGCTGGAATGCTGCGACAAGAAAAAGGCGGTCGATCGGGAAACAATGGCCCGTCAGATGTACCGTCTCCTGCAGGGGCGGATCGGAGAAGCGGATCCGGTCCGCGCATAGACGGATAGATAGACAGATCCCCCGATGTGTAAAAGGGCTTTACACATCGGGGGATCTGTCTATACACAAACGCTGTTTTGCGAATGGCGCTGTGCCGGGATCCCTGCTATAAATAGGGTGATCTGATCAAGAAGGAGGCGTTATGGATCTTGTGTGAAAACAATGGGATCTTTGCAGGAAAGCTCCATGAGATAGAAGGTCAATACGGCCGGATCCTCAGCTGTCTTCGCGTGGCTCAGTATGAAAGCCATGACGAGATCCGGCGGACGATCCGGCAGCTTGAAGCGGAATGCCGGGGAACCGAATCGCTGCTGGAGCAGAGCATTGCAGACTGCCGTTCTCCCGCGGTTTCCGCGCTGGCGGCTGCGCAGCTTGACTACGACCAGAAGGTCCGGCATATCCTGCACGATGAGCTGCCGGGATATCTGCATGAGGAAGGGAACGACCGCATCGCAGATCAGGCGGAAGCGGCGAGCCTGTACGGCGAATATGCCATCGATTTTGCCGCTCAGGCCATGCGGCATGCGCTGCTCGCCGCGCTGTCGGCGATCGACCTGCAGATGAGCTGCGAGGAAGCAGCGCAGAAACCGGATGAAAACGAAAGATAAGGAGGCTCCAACATGAAAGAAGTAAAATCCCCGAAAAAACCGCTGATCTACTACTACAGCATCATCCTGCTGATCGTGCTGCTGTTTAATCTGATCGTGTCCCCACTGCTGATGAAAAATCAGGTGACTGAGGTGGACTACGGGACGTTCATGCGCATGATCGAGGAAAAGAACATCGGAGAAGTCGAGGTCGAGGACGACGAGATCCTCTTTACCGACAAGGACAAGCAGCAGGTCTACACGACCGGCGCGATGGACGATCCGACGCTGACGCAGCGCCTGTATGATTCCGGCGCGACGTTCACAAAGGAAATCCAGAAGACGATGTCGCCCGTGCTGAGCTTCGTGTTGACGGCCGTTCTGCCACTGGTGATCTTCATTGCCATCGGCCAGTACATGGGAAAGAAGCTGGTAGAAAGCGCCGGCGGCAAGAACTCCCTGATGTTCGGCGGCACCGGAAAATCCGGCGCGAAGGTCTACGTCCAGTCCACACAGGGCATCCATTTTGAGGATGTGGCCGGTGAGGACGAGGCAAAGGAATCCCTCGCCGAGATCGTGGACTATCTCCACAACCCGCAGAAATACACCGACGTCGGCGCATCGATGCCGAAGGGCGTGCTGCTCGTCGGCCCTCCGGGAACCGGCAAGACGATGCTTGCAAAGGCTGTTGCAGGTGAGGCAAACGTGCCGTTCTTCTCCATGTCTGGCTCGGAGTTTGTCGAGATGTTCGTCGGCATGGGCGCAAGCAAGGTGCGCGACCTCTTCAAGCAGGCCAAGGAAAAAGCACCCTGTATCGTCTTCATCGACGAGATCGACGCTATCGGCAAAAAGCGTGACAATCAGCTTTCCTCCAACGATGAGCGCGAGCAGACGCTCAACCAGTTACTCACCGAAATGGATGGCTTTGAGGGCAACAACGGTGTCATCATCCTCGCCGCGACGAACCGGCCCGAATCGCTCGACCCGGCACTGACGCGACCCGGCCGCTTTGACCGCCGCGTGCCCGTCGAGCTGCCTGACCTTGCGGGCCGCGAAGCCATCTTAAAGGTCCACGCGAAAAAGATCAAGACCGCCGACGATGTGGACTTCCACACCATCGCGCGCATGGCCTCCGGCGCGTCCGGCGCGGAGCTTGCCAACATGATCAATGAGGCCGCGCTGCGCGCCGTGCGCAATCACCGCACCGTCGTGACGGAAGCTGACCTGGAAGAAAGTATCGAAGTCGTCATTGCGGGCTATCAGAAGAAAAACGCCGTGCTGTCCGACCATGAAAAGCAGGTCGTTTCGTACCATGAGATCGGCCATGCCCTTGTCGCAGCCCTGCAGACGCACTCGGCACCTGTGCAGAAGATCACCATCATTCCGCGTACCTCCGGCGCGCTGGGCTATACCATGCAGGTCGATACCGCAGATAAGAACCTCATGACCAAGGAGGAGATCGAGAATAAGATCGCGACCTTCACCGGCGGCAGAGCCGCGGAAGAAGTCGTCTTCGGCGAGATCACGACCGGCGCGTCCAATGATATTGAGCAGGCCACGAAACTGGCACGAGCCATGATCACCCGCTACGGTATGAGCGAGGAATTTGATATGGTCGCCATGGAGACGGTCACGAACCAGTATCTCGGCGGCGATACGTCACTGGCCTGCTCCGCCGACACGCAGAACCGCATCGATGCGAAGGTCGTGGAGCTGGTCAAGGCGCAGCATCAGAAAGCGAAGAATATCCTGCTGGAAAACCGCGAAAAGCTGGACGAGCTGGCGAAGTACCTCTATGAAAAAGAAACGATCACCGGTGAGGAATTTATGCGCATTCTGGGACAGGAGGGCAAAGCACAATGAGACGACGTTCTGGATTCGGATGGATGGAATGCATTGAGGGAGTCCTGCTGCTGGGGCTTGGCAGCTACACCTTTGCGCAGCCGGATCGTGCGCTGACGGGATTTATCGTCATGTACGGCATCGTCGCTGTGACGATGGGCATCGCGGATATCCTGCTCTACGTCCGTGTGGAGCGCTTCACAGGCTTCGGCCCGATCGTTTCCCTGATCTCGGGCGCACTGAGCGTGATGACGGGCGTGATGCTGCTCGTCTATCCGAACGCCGGGAAATGGGTGATGAGCCTACTGTTTCCGCTGTGGTTTCTGGCGCACTGCATCGGCCGCCTGTCCGGCCTGCATACGGTCCGCCTCTGGGCCGGGGACTTTACCTATTATTTCACGCTGATCATGAATGTGCTTGGCCTGATCCTCGGCGGTCTGATGCTGGTCGATCCGCTGGTCTCGTGGCTGTCCGCCCGGTATCTTGTGAGCTTCTATCTGGTCCTGCTCGGCGTGGACTGCATCATTCTGGCCTTCAGCAAGCTCGGCTCCAGAGAATAGAATGTTACGCCGGAGGCTGCAGCTTCCGGTCATGCAACGGCAAAGCGGCGGCGATCTTGCCGCCGCTCTGCCGTTTTGATTTTTGCTTGCTGTTTGGCGCGTCAGACGCTTGCAAAGCAGCAAGCGGCGTGGTAAACTGAAAACAGATCGAAGCGGCTGCCGGCGGGCAGCTTTTCCAAATGCAAACGGTTAGAGATGACTAACTAAAAGAACAGGAGGAGCCGCAGATGTCCAGAAAAGCGACGGAATTTCAGAAAAAAGAAATGAGCAAAATGTACCGGGGCAAGGAGATCTTCAAGCCGCTGCAGACGGGCTGGATCGACGAGCATGTGGCCTGCGTGCGCGAGTGGGTGGCAAATATCTTCTTCTACCGCAAGGGCGATACCACCCTCATGTTTGACGCCGGATACAACTATGATCGTCTCGAAGAGAAGATGGGCTGGCTCAGTATCGATCCGAAAAGCATCCGGCAGATCTTCATCACCCATCAGGATACCGACCACGTCGGCGCGGTGGAGGCCGACAGCCCGGGCCTGTTCCGCGATGCGGTCCTGTATGTCGGCGAGACAGAAAACCGCTACCTGACCGGCGAGGTGCGCCGCAAGGTGATCTATCACCTCTACAAGCTGCCGCAGGTGACCATCCGCAACGAAAAGGTGCTGCTCAAGGACGGTGACGTGCTGGATATTGACGGCATCCGGGTCGAATGCTTCCTGGTCCCGGGCCACACCTGGGGGCATATGGTGTATCTTGTCGACAACAAGTATTTGTTCACCGGCGATACCATCTGGTTCGGCGCGGACGGCGGCTACAGCTTTATTTCCGCCCTGGCGGAGGACAACAAGCTGGCGGTCCGCTCTCTGGCAGAGCTGGAGGCAAAGCTACAGGCGCGCGGCTTTCACCCGTATTTCATCACCGGCCATACCGGCTGGACAGACGATTTTGCTTTCGCCTTTGCCCACAAGGACCAGCTCTGCTCACCGTTCAGCAAGCGCGTGCACGATCCCAGCGCGCCCTATGACGCGTACGATGAATCGGACGATACCGAGCAGCGCGTAAAGTCCGGATTCCTGAAGCCTGTCAGTCCGGTGTAAGGGAAGCGGGCTGACGGAAAAACCGGAAACCCCGTCAAAGCCCGGGCATTTTGCGCCGGGAAGCGAGGAAAAAGGTCACGCTGGCCTCCGCGTCCGTCAGCGGGATGTTGACCCGGCCGGGATACGCGGTCTGGAGGCGGCGCTGGCCGTAATCCGTGGTGAAGCAGGGGAGAGACGAGGCGTTTACCAGCTCGTCGAATACGGCAGTGTCGGTCTGTACAAGGAACTTGGAGGCGGGCATTTTCTCCCGGCAGAGCGTGTCCCAGAAGCCGAGCTCGGAGCGCAGGAGAAAATTGAAGCCGTTGATCTCCGCAAAGGTTAAAGACGCCTGCTTTGCCAGCGCGTGCTCCGGCGGGACGCAGACAAACAGCTGCTCCTGCAAAAAGGGCTTTGCTCCTGCGAATGGGAAGGGCAGGACGGCGACGTCGCACGAACCGTCTTCCCACGCGGCAAGGACATCTTCGTTCTGGCAGACGGCGGAGGCCAGCATCTTTTCTGGCTGCGCTGCGTTTTCCCTTTTCGTTCTTCCCTTTCGCTGATCGCGGGCCCGCTGCAGTGATGATATCCAGAAGTACCTCGGCATCACCCTGCTGCCGCAGGCCGGTGTGGCACTTGGCATGGCTGCCACAGCCGCCCAGCTCTCGGACGGCCACATGGTGCGCAACGTGGTGCTGTTCTCGGTGCTGGTGTATGAGCTGGCAGGCCCCACGCTGACCAAGATCGCACTGACTGCCGCTGGAGAGATCCGTCCCGAGGGACGCACCTGCGCCCGTGTGGAGAACAAGCCGGAAGAAGTTGCATAAAAGGTTGTTTTTTGTCGAAATGTCATGCAATCATTGACGAACCCTGTTATTTTTTGTATACTGAGCATAGCGCCACTGGAACAATTTTCCTATTGTGTCACAGACTGGCTATCACAGGAAAAGGATAAAGGAGAATGGAATACTATGAAAAGTACCGGAATTGTCCGCGGCATCGATGCGCTGGGCCGCATCGTTCTGCCCAAGGAGCTGCGCACCAGTATGCATCTGGACACTGACACCAAGCTGGAGATCTTTGTGGATGGCGACTCCATCGTGCTCAAAAAGCATCGGCCCGCCGGCAGCTGCGATTTCTGCGGCGAGGTGGATGAGTCTTCGGTGCAGTTTGCGGGCTACTGCATCTGCCCGGCCTGCCGCCGCAAGATCGGTGCACTGTAAAACACACAAAAAGGAGGCTCTACTATGAGCCAGATGATCGATTTCACCGTCCCGTCCACTGTGCCGGGGCGGACTTTGCATGCCTTCCGCTGTGTGCCGGAGGGTGAAGTAAAGGCGGTTCTGCAGCTGTCCCACGGCATGGTGGAATTTATTGACCGCTACAAGCCGCTGGCGGAATATCTGGCCGGGCGGGGCATTCTTGTTACCGGCCACGACCATTTGGGCCACGGCGGCTCCATCCGCACCAAAGCGGACTACGGCTACTTTGCCGAGCCGGACGGCAACCGCGCCGTTCTGGCCGACCTGCACGCCATGACCGTGCGCACCAAAGAGCTGTACCCGGGGGTGCCTTATTTTCTGCTGGGGCACAGCATGGGTTCGTTCTATGCCCGGCAGTATTTGTGCGAATACGGCCATGAGCTGGACGGAGCCATCATCATGGGCACCGGCTTCCAGCCCAAGGCACTGGTGCAGTTTGCCAAAACCCTCTGCCGGGTGCTGGCCGCTTTCCACGGCTGGCAGTACCGCAGCAAGTTCGTGGCCAACATGTCCTTTATGGGCTACAACAAAGGGCTGGAGGGCCGCACCACCCACGACTGGCTCAACCGCGATCAGGCCGAGGTGGACAAATATCTGGCCGACGAACGCTGCACCTTTACCTTTACGCTGAACGCCTACTACAGCATGTTCAGCGGCATCCTGCGCCTGCACGACCCGGCGTTCCTTGCAAAAATGCCCAAAGACCTGCCGCTGCTGTTCTTGGCTGGCGATGCCGACCCGGTGGGCGAACAGGGCAAGGGCGTGCAGCGTGCCATCCAGAGCCTGAAAGACGCCGGTGTGCAGAACATTGAGTGCAAGCTGTACCCCGGTGCCCGGCATGAACTGCTGGTGGAAACGAACCATCAGGAAGTGTTTGAAGATATCGGCAGCTGGCTGGAAAAGCATCTTGCCTGATCTGCCGCATCCGTTTTACCGTCATTCTGAGGAATGGCGGTACTTTTTGCCCTAATGGCTGGCGGCACTTTTGCCAGCCTGACCGGCAAAAATGCCCGGCACTGAAAGTTTTCCCGATTGCTGAAAAAGTCCCCGGAACCAGCGTTCCGGGGACTTTCTGCGTTTATTTTCAGTTATGCTGTTATGCTTTCTTGGGTGCGATCCAGCCGTCGATCACATTTACCAGCGCCTTGCCGCGGCGGCCAAGGAGTTTGGGCAGCAGGACACGGGCCATGGCCCACACACCGGCAAAGTTGTACAGGATGATCAGCGCCGTGATGATGCCGGTCCACAGGCCATAGAGCGGCGTTTCGGCCAGCAGCACAAAGGCTTCGATCACCAGCGCAGCCGCATTCACCAGCACGCGGCCCGGATGTACCTGCATCCCGATCATGCGGTGGGCATCGATGGCGCGCAGGGTGAACACCAGCGCAAGGCCAAGGAAGGACGCATAGGTAGCGCCCACAGGCCCCCACCACTTGATGAAGAAGTAGTTCATGATGCAGTTGCTCACAGCACCCGCCATCATGGTGATCATGCTGCGGGCGGACTTTTTATTCACCACATACACGCTGTTCATGAACTGGTTGAAGCAGCTGCAGGTGGAAGCCAGCACAAGGAAGGGCACAAAGTGCCATGCATAGTAGTAGTTGGACTTCATCACGTGCATCACCGGGCGGCACAGCCAGATGATACCGGCTGCGCAGCAGAACAGCACACTGGAATAGGTGCGGAAAATTTTGGTAAAGAACTTTGCGCGGCCCTCTTCCTCGGTCACAGCGGAGAGCTGCCATGCATCGTAGAAGATCAGGCCCAGCGTAGTAAGGATGGTGGGCAGGAAATAGCCGGTGGAAAGCAGGCCGCTCCATGCATTGCCGTCGCGGCCGTCCAGACCGTTGCACATCTCACGCACAAAGAACAGGTCGGATGCGTTGATGATCCAGAAGCTGATCTGTGCCGGGATCATGGGCAGCGAAAAGCGCAGCATCTGCTTCCACAGATCCTTGTTGATGCCCTTCAGCTCCACATAGTTCCACAGCTTGCCGGTGAACATCAGGAACAGCACACTGGAAAGGTCGCCGCTGATGATGGCCAGCAGGTAGCCGTTGGCACCCCACTTGAAGCCCACCAGATACAGCACGTAGAAAGCCATGGTGGCCACGGTGCACAGCACGCCGTCCACGGCCACCAGCTTGTTCCACTGGCGGCTGCGCACGAACTGGGTGCACAGGGTGCGCAGGCAGCTCATGAGCACATAGATGTAAATGAGCAGGCCGTACTGTGCCATATCGGGCAGGAACTGCGCAATGGGCCAGCACAGCACCAGAATGCCAAAGCCGCCCAGAATGGTCAGCAGGCCGTTGGTGAACACCTGTTTTTCGCTGTTGCCCTTGTCCAGACCAAAGCGGATGATGGCGTTGGACATGCCCATGGACACGAACGGGATGAGCAGGTTCGCGTACTGGCTCAGGATCTTGGAAAGGCCCAGATCGGAGATCTCCGCCATTGCATAGGTAAGGAACGGCTGGACGATCAGGGTGAGCAGCTTTGACGAAAAGCTGGAAATTGCAAAGATCAATGTGTTGCCGGCAAGCTTTGAATATTTATCGCCGGACTTTTTTTCGTTTTCCAAGGGAACTTCCCTCCTGTTTTACAATTCGGATGCGGGCCGGTCTGTGACCGCCCGCATCCGCTTTCCCACTATTTAGTCACTTTAAAAGCGCCCGCCGGGCTTTCCAGTCCGGCAGCAGCTTTGCCACCTCGGCCCAGAACGCCGGGCTGTGGTTGGGCTGCAAAAAGTGGCAGTACTCATGCACTACCACATAGATCTGCGCCGCCGGGGGCATATGATACAGCTGCAGTGCAAAGGTGATCTGCCGCTTTGCCATAAAGCACACGCCCCACCGGCTGGTCATGCTGCGCACCTTGATGACGGGCTTGTGCCCGCCCAGCACTCCGGCAAAGGCCGGGTAGACCTTATCGCTCATGGCCGTAAAATAGGCCAGCGCTGTTTCCTTATCCGGCAGAGGCCGCGCTTCCTGCGCTGCGCGCCGCATGGCACGTTCCCGGGCCTGCTGCACCCAGTCGGCGCGTGCGGCCACAAAACGGTCTGCCGCTTCTGCACTTGTCCGCAGGGGGATGCTCACCGCCACGGTGCCATCCTCCCGCACACGGATGTTCAGGTTCTTGACCCGTTTGCGGGTCAGCTCGTATTGGATGCCGCCTGCCGTGCGCAGCTGTGTCTCCTGCTTTCTGCCCGCCATGAGGTCAGGTAGTCTTTTTTGCCCGGTGCAGCATTTCCAGCGGCAGCTGGGCCAGCACCACGGCAGCAAAGATCAGCACGCAGCCAAAGACTTCCCGGGCAGAAAGGTTCTGGTGCAGCAGCATCCAGCCGCCCAGCGCACTGAACACGCTTTCCAGACACATGATCAGGCTGGCAATGGCGGGGTTCAGGTCCCGCTGGCCCAGGATCTGCAGGGTGTAGGCCACGCCGCTGGACATGATGCCGCAGTAGAGGATCGGCAGCGCATTCTCCGCGAACTGCGCTGCGGAAGGTGTCTCGAACAGCAGAGCCGCAGCGGTGCTTTCCACCGACACCACCAGAAACTCGGCAAGGCTCAGCCGCACGCCGTCCACCTGCGGGGAAAAGTGGTCCACCGCAATGATCTGGAAGCTGAACAGCACCGCACAGCTCAGCAGGAGCCAGTCGCTGGATTCAATGCCGCCAAAGCCGTTTTTCATGCACAGCAGGTACAGGCCCAGCACGGCTACCACCATGCTCACCCACAGCTGCGCGCTGCCCCTACGGCCCAGAAACAGGCCGAACACCGGCACCAGCACCACGTACATGGCGGTCAGGAAGCCAGCTTTTGCCGTGGACGGATTGATGGTAATGCCGATCTGCTGTGCAGCGGAAGCAGCAAACAGAAGGGTGCCGCACACAAAGCCTGCCGCCAGCAGCTTTTTCTTCTCGGCGGCAGTTTTGGGCTTTGCATCGGTGCCGCTTTTGCGGCGGATGGCATCAAACACCATCACCGTGGGGATCAGCACCAGTACAGCCAGCCAACTGCGCCCGGCCAGAAAGCTGTAGGCTCCCATGCCGGAACCGGCGCTCTGGGCCACAAAGGCTGTGCCCCAAATAAAGGAGCACAGCAGCAAAAGCAGAGAGTTCTTGGTTTGTGTGTTCATCAGCCAATGCCCTCCACCTTCAGCAGGCCGTACAGGTAGTACTTGCTGGAGTCATAGGAGATGGTCACACGGTACTGCGCCGCCGGGTCCAGCCCGGAGATGGTGCAGCGGTAGTCGGTGCCGTCGGTATGGATATAATAGGTGCTGTCGGTCACATATTCTGCGCCGCCGTCCACCTTTTTCCACACGGCCACCTTGAACCGCTGGGTGCCCTCAGCCGTGCCGCAGCCCATAATGCTCAGCGTGCCGGAGGGCACGGTAAAGTAGCTGGTCTGGCGGCTCCAGATGCCGTTGAACACTGCATACAGGCAGCCATCCGCCGTGGCCGTGGCAAACTTGGCCGAGGAGTCTGCAATGCCCTGAATGATCAGCGGATCACTGGTCTGGTCGGCCCAGCGGGTAGTGTCCTCTTCCTGCACTTCGTCCGAAGTGCCCGATGCCTTGTGCACGATGCTCTTCAGGGTGTCCTTGCAGCCGATCAGGCCCACTGCAAGCACCAGCGCCATCAGCAGCACAACGATCCTTTTTTTCATCTTCATACGTTTCCTCACGAAGCAATGCGCTTCTCTTTGTTTTTCATCCCTCCGCCCTGTTCTTGTACAGAGCAGATACAGATATAGTATACCGCATTTTCCGGCGCTGTACAAGACATTTGTCCTGTGCCGTACTGCAAGAAAAGCCCCGCCGGGGCTTTTCTTTTTGTGCGGTTTGCCGCCTGATTTTACGTTTCTTTGCCAGTGACCGCCCGCAGGGCAGCACACTCGGCAGCGGCCTGCTCCGGTGCACCTGCACCAAACAGACTGCCGTATCGGTACAGCGCCCAGCCACCCGCGTTCTGGCTGCGCAGGTCCTGCACCTGCCGGGCCAGCACATCGCCGGTGCTCCAGCCGCTCACGCTGTCCGGGTTCGCGCCGCCGTCACCGGTGCCCACGCGGTACGCGCCCAGCCCGAAGTACAGCGCCACGCCCTCTGCGCGCGGGTACGCCAGCCACGCGGGCACGATGTTCTCAAAGGCAAATCGGGTGCTGCCGCTCTGCAGCGTGTAGCCATAGCCCCAGTAGATCTGCGGGCAGAGATAATCCACCACCTGTTCTTCCCCGCCTGCGGCCAGCCACGCCGTCACATCGCTGTACTGGCTGTTGAGGTCGTTGTCGGGATTCCCCTGCGGACTGATGCCAAAGCGCAGCGTCGGGTCTGCAGTCTTCACCGTGTCGCGCACCTTCTTGACCAGAGCGGTCACGTTCTGCCGCCGCCATGCTGCAAGGTCTGCCGCACCGCTGGCCGCAAACTGCGCCGCATCGATGCTTTCTTCGGTCGCAGGGTAAAAATAATCGTCAAAGTGGATGCCGTCCACGTCATACTTTTCCACAATCTCCCGCACACCATCCACAATCAGCTGCTGTGCTTTTTTGCTTGCCGGGTCATAGGTCACTGCACCGTTGTAACGGATGGCATCTCCGCTTTTGAGCAGTTTGACAGCAGGATTTTTGCTGCTCAACTGCTTGTTGGTCGCCGAGGTGCGCACCCGGTAAGGATTGACCCACGCATGAAGCTGCAAGCCACGCTGGTGTGCCTGCTCGACCATGATAGCAAGCGGGTCAAAGCCGGGGTCTGCGCCCTCTTCGCCGGTCGCCAGATAGGACCAGGGGAACAGTTCCGACTCGTACAGAGCATCGCTGAAGGGACGCACCTGTGCAATCACGGTGTTCAGTCCCAGCTGCTGGATGTTATCGAACGCCTTCTGGATATTTTGTGTAAACTGTGCTTTTCCCACACTCTTATCATTTTTGTCCAGCAGCATCGGCTTTAAGTCGAGGTAGGACAGCCAAACCGCCTTCATCTCCTGGCTCTGCTGCTGTTTTTGGGTCTGCCCGTTGAGCAGACTGTTTTTCTGCAAAGCGGCGGTTGCAGAAAGCTCGATTGCCGACGGATTTTCCATCGGGTAGCCTTCCTGCGGGTCGACAAAGTTATCCGCTATCCACAGCTGCTGGGTCTTTCCCTGCGGCTGTTTATCCTCTGCCGGCTGTGCGCATCCTGCCACTCCCACCGCCAGCACCGCTGCCAGCAAAGCGCAGGTCAAGCGGAAGTTTCTTCTTTGATTGTTCATAAAACATCTCCCCTAACATTGTTTTGTCCTGTCCAAAGTATATGCCGCCCGCGCGGGCAGCCATTCCCATTCTGTCGACAAACTGCTCCAAAACAGGACTCTCTTCCTTTTCAATATATCAAGAATACCATACTTTTACAAAATTGACAAATCGTTTGTATAAAATTCCATAAAATTTTCTTTGTATGAACCCTTCCGACTTTTTGCTTGTTTTGCTTTTGCAAATCAGGGATTTTCCTGTTGTACAGTGCCTTTTTTTCGGACATTTGCTGCAACCCTTTTATTTTTTGTAACAAATCTCCTGTGCCGGGTAGTATCTGTCCTCATTTTATGATACAATCCATTTAAGATAATTGTCGAAATTATTTTGAGAGGAGTTTTGTTATGCTGAAACGCTTTGAGAAAGTCACAGGAAGCTATATCGAAACGATTGCCAGTCAAAAACGCTTTGCCTTCTCCCACTCGGATACTGCCGACTTTTACGACCTGCCGGAGCGCCTGCAATACAGCAGTTACCCGGGCAGCGTCCTGCGCTTTTATGACCTTGTCACAGGCAAGGTCTACCAGCCATTTGACAAACGACAGGATGTTCTTTATGGCAATCCCGTTTTCTTAGAAGGAAAATACTACTTTTTACAAGGGGATTTTTCCTGCAATGTCATCCGGCTCTACCAGTGGGTCCCGGACAGCTGTTTGCAGCAGGTGACCCAACTGTCTATAAAAGAAGTCAATCTGTACAATCTGCATATCATCGGAGATTCGGTGCATATTGTCAGCCAGGATGAGCAGTTTGTCTGCTATTACCCACAAAAATTCTCCTTCCCCTTGGGCAGCAGTGAAAGCGCTATACGAATTGAAGAGGATACCGTCTATCTGGAAACCTGGGTAGAGGAGGGTTGGGATTCCGAAAAAAATTGTGCAACCGACCGCTACCGCTATTATGACAAGCTCATCACAAGAGATTTTGACGGCAACCTTCTATCCGAGGAGGTCGGCTCGCTTTATCAGGCTC
>ERZ894180.779-NODE-779-length-23139-cov-6.733582_pt1 | contig 23139 bp, 14 predicted proteins | sample MGYA00380278_ERZ894180 | MGnify/ENA primary metagenome ERZ894180 (study PRJEB32331, sample SAMN06328450) | human gut metagenome | biome: human gut microbiome; feature: stool | host: Homo sapiens | collected 2013-02-24 ...
ATATACGGGAGTGAATGAATCTGGTATTTCCATAGGCGCTCTGCCCATGTGAACGCCTCTGGCTTTTGCGGCGGCGATCCCTTCCGCCTGCCGTTGACGGATGAATTCTCGTTCTGTCTGCGCTACATAGCTCAGAAGCTGGAGCACAATGTCCGCGATGAGCGTTCCGGTGAGATCTCGCCCCTGCCGGGTGTCCAGCAACGGCATATCCAGAACCACGATGGCTGCTTTCTTTTCTCTGGTGATGATGCGCCACTGCTCCAGTATTTCTTCATAGTTGCGTCCCAGCCGGTCGATGCTCTTGATGACAAGGGTGTCGCCCGGTTTTAGTTTTCTGACGAGTTTTTTATAATTGGGGCGCTCAAAATCTTTGCCGGACTGCTTGTCCATGTAGAGGTCACGGTCCGCAATGCCGAATTCATGCATGGCCACCCGCTGACGGTCTTCGTTCTGTTCTTTCGTAGATACACGGATGTATCCATAGAGTTTTCCTGTGTTTTCGTTCATAACAGTTTCCTCCTTTTTCTATGTACCTAAAGTGTAGAGGAAACCTTGATTTACGACTAATTTTTCACACTTGGCCTTGTTTTAATCGCAGAGAATAATTAAAGGGCGTTCCGCCTGACCTAATCGGTCAGCGCAGAACGCCCTTCGTCACATATATTTAATTCTTCGGTCAGCCTTTGCGCAAAATGGAAATTACAGTAACCTTCTTTCGTCAGTGCTCTCACTGTGTTCACCTCCCGTAGCAACACAAACTACCACAGAAAGTGGAGGAAAGCTATACCTAAAAGCAAAAAGACACCCACAAGCCATCATTGTGATAGCTTGTGGGTGTATGATCTACCATACCGATTGTTCATGGCTCGCATTGTTTCTTTGTCTGTTTTCCTCAAATCATCCCGAAGTACCGGAGTGCCTCCTTGATTGCTTTCTCCTTATCCGACGGGCATTGAGGCTGTTTAGCATCCTCAGACTTCGGCTTATTATAGTTCTCACGCTCGATGATACCGCACTGCTGTTTCACCTGTGCGATATATAAGCTGCCGACCTTCAAGCCGCTGTGCTCCAGCACATAATCCTTGATTTCTTGGTAGGTCGCTTTCTTCTCCGCATCGGTCAAATCCAGCTCGTCCATGCTCAGATCAATCTCGATATGTTGCTTTGCGTTAAGTTTGGACAAAAGAACTACCGTTTCAACATGCCGTGTGGCGGGAAACATGTCCACTGCACAGGCCCGGACGGCCCGGTAACCCAGCTCTCCGAACCGCTTCACGTCCCGGCCCAGCGTGGCGGGGTCGCAGGAGACATACACCACCCGCCGGGGAGCCATGGCGGCGATGGAGGCGATGACCTCCGGGACCAGTCCCTTCCGGGGCGGGTCCACGCAGATGACATCCGGCCGCAGCTGCCGCCGGGTCAACTCCGCCGCCACATCGGCGGCGTCTCCTTCCAGAAACTCCACGTTCTCCACACCGTTGCGCCGGGCGCTGGCCCGTGCGTCCCGGATGGCCTCCGGCACGATCTCGCCGCCGATGACATGGCGGGCTTGCCGGGCCAGCACCTGCGTGATGGTGCCTGCGCCGCAGTACAGATCCACCGCCAGCTCCGTACCAGTGAGACCGGCGAACTCCAGCGCCTTGCCGTACAGCACCTCCGCCTGGGGGTGGTTCACCTGATAAAACGACGGCACCGACAGCCGGACCGTCCGACCGCACAGCACGTCCGTCAGGGCGTCCTCCCCCCAAAGGGTGCGGTAGCGATCCCCCAGAATGGCGTTGCCGGGGCGGGTATTGACCCCCAGCACCACGCCCACGGTCTGTGGTGCCGCCTGACGCAGCAGGGCCACCAGTTCCGTCTCGTAGGGGAGGCTTTCGCCGTTCACCAGCAGGCACACAAGGCTCTCACCCTTACAGTTGGTTCGCACATACAGGTGCCGCACCAGCCCCCGGCCGGTGGTCTCGTCGTATCCCGGCACATGATACTGCGCCAGATACTGCCGCAGGGCCGCCGCCAGTGCATCCGCCTGCGGCTTCTGGAGGAGGCAGTGCTCCACCTCCACCACTTGATGGCTGCGGGCCCGATAAAAGCCCACCCTGCCGTCGGCGGACACCGGGTACTGGCTCTTATTCCGGTAGCGCAGGGGCTGTGCGGCGCCCAAGATTTCCTCCACGGTCACGTCGCTGCCGCCCAATCGGGTCAGGGCATCCTGAACCCGCTGGCGCTTGGCCCACAGCTCCTCGGCGTAGTCCATATGGCGGAAGTCGCAGCCGCCGCAGCGGCCATAGTAGGGACAGTCCGGCTCCTGCCGGTGGGGGGAGGTGCTATGGCGCAGGACCGGCTTGCCGAAGGCCACGTTTTTCAGCACCTTCATCACCAGAATGTCGCAGTCCTCGCCCCGGACGGCGTCGTGGACGAACACCACCTGCCCGTCGATGCGGGCCACGCCCAGCCCCTCGCTGGAGTAGCCCTCGATGGTACTGCGGTATATATGATTTTTCTCCAATGCGGGCATAGCGGCCCTCCTTTGATATGGGGATTTTCTTCTTATTTCCGACGGGTGACTTGGCGACTCCTTGCGAGATTGAGTGCCCATGGGCATTACGGATTCCCACGGCCAGCTTGTGAACCGGCCGTGGGAATCATGCATTCAGAGAAGATACCGTGGTGCAGGGGCCATGCGGCTCAGCAGAGGCCATCGGCAGGGCGGTCAGGTCTCAGCGGTGACCATCCGGCAGCACCGGCTGGCCCAGACACCAAGCTCCCCGTCTGCATGGACACTGCCTCCTATCCGGCCACCGGTGGGCCGTTAAAACTCAAACTTCTCGATCAGCTTACGCAGCGACTCGGCAAAGGCGGCCAGTGTCTTGTTGTCCCGGCCCTTGCTGCGGCGAATGAGGCCCAGCAGGGCATCGCCCAGCTGCACCAGCCGCTGATAGGCCGCCGTGGTGCGGGGTGCGCCCTCGAAAGCGGGCTTCTTCCGCTCCGGCAGGTAGCCTGCCTCCAGCTGGCGGCAGGTCAGCAGGTCATAGGACTCCGTATACTGCGGTGCATGGGCGGCAAAGCCCAGCTGTGTCACTGTTTGGGCAAACACCGGCGCCACCTCCCGGTCGCCGTGGACCACGAAAACGTGCTGGGGCTTGGGCTCCTTGAACTGGCTGATCCAATTCACCAGATGGTCGTGGTCGGCGTGGGAGCTGAGGCCCTGGAAATTCACCACCTTGGCCCGGACGGCTACCTCCTCACCGAACAGCTTCACACTGGGAGCGCCGTCCAGCAGGGTACGGCCCAGCGTACCGGGAGACTGGAAGCCCACGAACACGATGCTGCTCTCCGGCCGCCACAGGTTATACTTCAGGTGGTGCCGGATGCGGCCTGCGTCGCACATACCGGAGGCGGACAGGATCACCTTGGGGGTGCGGTCCATATTCAGCAGCTTGGACTCCTCCACCGTCTCCGTCAAGTGCAGGCCGGGGAAGTTGAACATATGGGTGCCGTCCTGCACCAGCGCCAGCGCCTCCTCGTCCAGATAGCCCCGCAGGTCGCCGCAGAAGATGGTGGTGGCCCGCTTGGCCAGAGGACTGTCCACATACACTGGGAAGTCCTTCACGGACTTCACCAGATTCTTATCCTTGATCTCCCGGATAAAGTACAGCAGCTCCTGGGTGCGGCCCACGGCGAAGGCGGGGATCACCACGTTGCCGCCCCGGCCCAGTGTCTCGTCGATGATCTGGGCCAGCTCATCGGTATAGCTCCACACCTCCGTGTGGTTGCGGTTGCCGTAGGTACTCTCCATCACCACATAGTCTGCCCCGGTGAAGAACTGGGGGTTCCGGATGATGGGCTGATCCACGTTGCCGATATCGCCGGAAAAGACGATGGTCCTCGTCTCGCCGCCCTCGGTGAGGGTCAGGCGGATGCTGGCAGAGCCCAGCAGGTGGCCGGCATCGATGAACACGGCGTCTACACCGTCGCAGATGTGGATCTGTTGGCCGTACTCGCAGGTATCCATGAATTCCCGCACCCGCATGGCATCCTCTACCGTGTACAGCGGCTCCTCCATGGGGCGGCCCGCCCGCTGGTTCTTGCGGTTTTTATACTCAGCGTCGCTCTCCTGAATGTGGGCGGAGTCCTGAAGCATGATATCCAGCAGGTCCGCCGTCAGGCGAGTGGTGAGGATACGGCCCTGAAAGCCCTGCTTGATCAGCAGAGGGATACGGCCGGAATGATCGATATGGGCGTGAGTCACCAGCACATAGTCGATCTGGCCCGGATGGAAGGGCAGGCTGGCGTTATCGATCTCGTCCCGGCCCTGCTGCAGGCCGCAGTCAATGAGGATGTGCTTGCCGCCCACCTCCAGACAATGGCAGCTGCCGGTGACACATTGATCTGCTCCGTAAAAGCTCAGTTTCATGGCGTTGTTCCTTTCTTGTCCTTTCTTGCGGGCCGAAGCCCGGTTTTGTGTTTCCTCCGACGGGTCGTTCTATCTTGCTCTATTTTGTCTGTGTTTTATCCGGTTCACGGCGGCCCATGAGGTTCTGTCCTACCGTCCGGATGCCGTGTCCGGCGGACCGCAGGCCCTGCCCCGCCGCCTTCATCAGCTCATCCTTCACGTCGATGGCCAGCCGCCCGAATATCTCTGTCAGGATCTGCTTCTTTCTTTCATCGGCTCCGGCATACTCCTTCCACAGGGCCGCCCAGCCGGAGAACCCGCCCTTACGCAGATCCTCGAAGGTCTTGGCACGGCCACCCATGGAGAGGATGCTGTACAGGGCGTCGCAGAAGGCTTCCCGGTCCTCCTGAGACACGGAGTCCAGCCACTCCCGCAGCACGTCGTCGGACATCTGCCCCAGCTGGGAGCGCTGGCCCAGATGCACGAACCGGTTCCCCATCACCTGCCACGACAGTGCCTCATGCTGCATGGCGGCGTGGCTGGTGCTGTCAATGACGTCGTAGTCCTCGGCGTGAACCAGCAGCACCCCCACGATGGAGGATTCCGGGATATAAGTGTGGAGCCGATCCTCCACCCGCCGGTAGGCGGGGGTATCCAGCAGGTCGGCGTGGAAGCCCGGCCCGTCGTTGTTATAGGCCGCCAACAGGCGCTTGCCCTGAAGCTTCTCCGGCAGATGGACCGCTGCCCACGCCGCCAGATTCCCGCCCTTGGAGTGGCCACCGATGCGGTAGGGACGGTGCTTGCAGGCCCGGATCACCTCCTGAGCGTACTCCGTGGCACGGGCCTGTGCCGGCACCGTCTCCAGATAGCTCATGTTGAAGTTCTCCTTCCAGCCCACCAGACTGGTATCCGTCCCCCGATAGGAGATGAACACGCTGCCGTCCGGCAGCAGGAAGGACACGGCGGCAAACTGCATCTGCTTGGCTTCATCATTGCGGCTCTCAAAGGCGAACAGCCGGGTATCCCGGAACCGCTCCGTCTCCGCCGCCGCCCGCATCACCGGGATATAGTCCAGTGACGACAAGCCCAGCTGTTCATCCGCCGCTGTCAGCCGGGCGCATACGTCCCCGATGGGCATGGCGTCCTTAGGGTTCTTGCTCCACAGGCGGTCGATCTTCCGAAGGTTGATGTAGGCGATGATGCACAGCACCAGATTGTCCACCTCATTGAAGGGGTCCTGCTGCAACGTCAGATCTCCTCTCCACTGGAGATAGTCGAAAACCGTATATTCGTTCTTTCCGGCCATAGCTTCCCTCCTGCCAGTATAATGGTACAGGGTAAAGTATACCACACTCCCTCTCCCGGCGCAAGCAAAAGGATACCTTGCCTTTTCCGGCGGCGGGAGTATAATGCGTCGTATCATACATGTTTCTGTGTGGAATCTATGTATCGTGATATGACCCGTGGCAGCATCACACGGGGGCTGCTGCTGTTTGCCCTGCCCATGGCAGCGGAGGACCCGTGTGGCGCTGGCCTATGCGCTGGCGGGGCCGGTGGGCGTCAACGGCATCTGGGCCGCTATCCCTATCGGCTGGTTTCTGGCGGACGCCGTGGGATACGGCTACTACTTCCTCCGGCGCAGAGCGCTGCTCCCTGGGGAGAGAGACGTCTGATTCGAGGAATCAAAAAGAGCGGTGCGTCACCTATGAACTGCACCCCATTTGCTGGACAGTATGGTATACTGTCCAACAAATGGGGTGTGTTTATATGCCAAAGGGAATACCACAGAATCAAATTAAAACTAAACGGCCTGAGTCCTGTGCAGTACAGGATTCAGACCGTTCAGGCCGCTTAATTCTTGTCTTTGTCTAACTTTTGGGGGTCACTTCCGTGCGGGTGCGGCTCTTTTATTATTTTACTTCTTCAGGGCTTCTCACTACACGTCTTTAAGGGACACTTTGAGAAAAATGCTTTTCTTCCGCTTCCCCGTCGTGCTTGTGTAGCTGCTTTTGCAGCACCGGGATCAGCTTGGCCATATCAATGGGCTTTGCCACATGATCGTCCATGCCTACCTCCAGCGCCCGTTGACGGTCCTCGGCAAAGGCGTTGGCCGTGATGGCGATGATGGGGATATTGGCCCGCCACGGGTCTTCCAACCGCCGGATCTTCCGGGTGGCCTCGTAGCCGTCCAACACCGGCATCTGCACATCCATGAGGATGGCGTCATACATCCCCGCCGGAGCCTTCTCCAGCATTTCCAGACAGTGGGCACCGTTTTCCGCCCGATCCACCAGCAGACCCTCCTCGCCCATGAGCTCAGCGGTGATCTCGGCGTTAAGGTCGTTGTCCTCTGCCAGCAGGATACGCCGCCCGGCAAGGCCGGTCTTATCCACCCGCTCTGCGGCACGCTTGGGCACGGCATCCTCCTGTCGGGCCAGACGGCAGGGGATGTGGACGGTGAAGGTGGAGCCCTCCCCCAGCTTGCTCTGGATATCGATGCTGCCGTCCATCAGATCCACCAGCTTCTTCACGATGCCCATGCCCAAGCCGGAGCCCTCCACGCCGCTGACGGTGCTGGAGCGCTCTCTGGCAAAGGCTTCAAAAATATGCTGCTGAAACTCTTCACTCATGCCAATGCCGTTGTCCGCCACGGATAGTTCCTGCACGCACCAGCCCTCTCGGTCGCTGGGCAGCTGGCGGATGGTACAGCGGATATGTCCGCCATCGCCGGTATATTTGATGGCGTTGCTCACCAGATTCAGGATCACCTCCAAAATGCGGGAGGTATCCATATACAGATAGAGATTGGGCGTATGCTTCTCCACTGTCATGGTCTGGTGCTTACGCTCCAGCTCCGGCTGCACCATGACGACACAGGACTCAAAGATGCTGCCGGCCTCCACCGCCGTCTCCTCCAGCGTCACCTTGCCGCTCTCGATGCGGGAGAGCTCCAGCACGTTGTCAATGATAGAGAGCATTTTCTCGCCGCTGACCTGAATGTTCTTCAGGTAGCCCTGCAGCCGCTCTGGCTCCTGCCGGTGCTTCTCCGCCAGATCGGCATAGCCGATGATGGCGTTCATAGGCGTACGGATATCGTGGGACATATTGAAGAGGAAGGTACTCTTAGCCTGATTAGCGGCATCGGCGGCTACCACGGCGTTCTGCAAAAGCACCTGCTGCCGGGCCTCCGCCATCCGCTGCCACCGCAGGTACAGGTAGATGCTCATGCTCAGCAACGCTGCCACCATACCGCTGGTCAGAGCCACACTTACGGTGGTCTGACTACTTCTCTTCAAAAATTGATAGGTGGTGTTCATGGCGATCTCCACGCACAGAGCACCCATGACCTGGCCATTTTCATCCTTCACCGGGTAGCAGGCCGTGAAAATGGGACCCCACGTGGTATCCACTACATCACGAGAATACACGGGCTCTCCAGACAGCGCCGTCTGGATATAGGGGGCCATCTCCTCCTCGATGCGGGTGCCGGGGTAGGCAAAGTCCTCCGCCCCCAGATCCAGACCGTCGATGAGGTAGACAGGCTGCCCGTCCTCCCCCAGCTTGGCGGTGTAGAGATACCGGGTGGAGTTCAGGGTCCGCAGCTGATTGAGGGTCTTTTGCAGTTCCAGATAGCGAGGCGAGGTCATGTCGCTCCAGATGGCGGGGTCGTCAAAATCCTCCCGTGTGAACTCGTCGGACACCAGCCGGTGGATGGCATCGGCGCAGGTGGTATCACGGGTCAGCGCCGCCTCCAGCATATTGCGGCTGAAATTCTGATACAGCACATAGGTATACACCGAGATCAGCAGCAGGACCATCAGGAGCAGGAGGCCCACGGTGGCCCCCAGCTGCCGGAATTTCTTCGTCATAATACCGCCCTCATAGTTCCGCTTGCTTGCTTGCTTGCTTGCTTGCTTGCTTGCTTGGAAAGTTTAGCTTGCCTCTCCATGGCCTGTCAACCTCCATCGGCATACCGCTGCCCCTTTGACAAAAAGGGAGACTTATGCAGAAAAACAGCATAAGTCTCCACCCGAAATGACACTCACTGCACTTTTGCTTATGATACCACGTATCCCCATGGAGTGCAAGGAAAAAATGTAATTTCGCCCCATGTTTCTGCGGTAGCTCCGGCCATAAAAAAGGCGGCTTACGCCGCCTTTTTTCGTCTTTTATTCATAGTCCCACAGCAGGAACATGGGCTTGATGGCCACTACCTCGTCGTACTCCTCCTGCTCTACCTGCACGGAGGCGTTCAGGGCCTTCAGATCCTTTTTCATGACGTTCAGGGCCTCCTCAACGCTCTGGGCACGGCCCTCCCGCAGCACCCGGATCATCCGCTGCAGCACCACAGGGTGGGCGTACCGGGCCGGCACCGGGAAGTCCTCCGGCAGCAGGGCAGCCACGTCGGAGATGGAGCGCTCCCACTCCTGGGCGATGGCTTTCTTGTTGTTCTTGGCGGTAGGCAGCACATGGGCGCCGGAAAAGAAGAAGATGGCCGCCAGACCGAACAGGGCGAAGTACACGCCCACATTCTCGCCACGGATCAGGGCCATAATGCCGTACACCACGGCGGCGATGCCCGCTACGATGATGGCCAGCGCCACCCAGCGATAGGCGGGATTGCTGCGGTCATTGACCCGCTTGGCCTTAGCCGCCGTGGACAGCTTCGCCGTCTGCTCCGGGTACTCCTCCAGCAGCTGCTGGGCCTGCTCCAGTGTCTCCCGGGCGGCCTGCGCCTGCGGCGTCAGCTGCTTGAGATAGCGCTTGGCCTCCCGCTCGGCCTTCTCCCGCAGACGGCGCTCCGCCTCCACGCTGTGGCGGGGGATATCCGGGCAGACCCGTGCCATGTGGGCCAGCAGAAGGTCCACGTCCTCCTCGTGCTTGAAGTTGCACTGCTTCTGGCTGCCGTCGTCCAGCTCCACCACCAGATAGGGGATGGAGCCGAAGGCCCCCTTGCCGGTGAAGCCGCCCTTGCTCATGGCCACCCGCTTAAAGACACGGCGCACGGACTCCAGTGCCACATAGTACCGCCGGTCGATGAAGAAGCTGTTGAGATACAGCGCTTGCTCCCCCACGCCGCAGGGGCCGTAGCGCTTGCAGGACTTCTTGTCTGCCTTCAGCACCTCCGGCGGCAGAGTGGTGTTGCCCAGTTTCACAGGTGTAAACATCGTGTGTCCCTCCAAAGTGCGAAAAGCAGTGGGAGAGCGTGCCCCCCCCACTGCTTTGCATGAAAAGTTACTTGCCCAGCGTCTCATAGTGAGGCTGCGTATGGCGCTTTTTGATGGTATACAGGAAGATACCCAAGAACAGCGCTGCCACAGCGATACCAACGGGATACGCCACAGCGGTATTGTAGATGATGGTGCCGTCAGCGGCCTTGTGGTTGATAAGCTGGCCCAAGCACTCGTTGCCCAGCAAGAAGTAGGTGGCGGACACGGCGCTCATGAAGGTAGCGGGGACAGCCGTCAGCCAGTAGTTCTTCTTGTCATAGAACAGGTACATGGAGGCGGCCCACAGCACGATCATAGCCAAAGTCTGGTTGGTCCAGCTGAAGTAACGCCAGATGATGGTGTAGTCGATGGCACCCAGAGCATTACCCACGCCCAAAATAGCGCCGATACCCAGCACGGGCACACACAGCAGCAGACGGTTCTTCCACTTCTTCTGGTCCAGCTTGAACCAGTCGGCCAGCACCAGACGGGCGCTGCGGAAGGCCGTATCGCCAGAGGTGATGGGGCAGGCGATCACGCCCAGCATGGCCAGAGCCACGCCGACCTTACCCATGGTCTTGACACACACATCGTAGATGGCGGCAGACTGACCGTTGGCCAGAATCTCGGCCAGTCCGGTATTCAGGCCACCGGTGACCTCATACAGGGCGCATCCGGCAGCGGCCCACACCAGCGCAATGATACCCTCGGAAACCATGGCGCCGTAGAACACGAAGTGACCCTGCTTCTCGCTCTTCATGCAGCGAGCCATCAGGGGGCTCTGGGTGGAATGGAAGCCGGAGATAGCACCGCAGGCCACGGTGATGAACATGAAACTCCACACGGGCGTTCCCTTGGGATGCATGGAACGGAAGTTGTCCCACAGCTCGGGAATGGTGTACTCAGGCTTGACAAAGATACCGATAATCACGCCCGCCGCCATAACGATCAGGCAGATACCAAACACGGGATAAATCTTGCCGATGATCTTGTCGATGGACAGGAAGGTAGCGATGAAGTAATAGACCAGCACGATAATCAGCCAGAACAGCGTGGTGGTGACGATACCGTTGGAGCCGCCGTTCTTGAACAGGGTGACGATCAGGCCGGCAGGGCCAACAGCAAACACCGTACCCACCATAATCAGCAGCACCACGCTGAACACACGCATGACGTTCTTCATGAAGCCGCCCAGATAGATGCCGGAGATCTCGGAGATGGAGGCACCGTTGTTGCGCTCGCTCATCATACCGGAGAAATAGTCGTGGACGCCGCCAGCAAAGATGGTGCCGAAGGTGATCCACAGGAACACGATGGGGCCCCATAGAGCACCCTGCAAAGCGCCGAAGATGGGACCGAGGCCCGCAATGTTCAGCAGCTGGATCATGAACAGCTTCCACTGGGGCAGGACCACATAGTCCACGCCGTCGTTGATCTTTACGGCAGGCGTTTCACGGTCGTCGGGGCCGAAGGTATTCTCCACGACCTTGCCGTACAGGAAGTAGCCGCCGATCAGCAAAGCAAGACAGATCAGAAAACTAATCATATTGTCTCCTCCTTACACAATGACACAAAAGGTTTCCCCGGCTGCAGTCCGGGTGCGGCACGGGGGAACTCCCGCTCCGCAGGTACATTTTTCGCACAAATATAACGGCCATTACCGACAGAAAACGTTTCCGCCTCCGTCATACGACATTATCATATCTCTTTTGTGAAAAAAGTCAACAATCAGAATCGACAAAATCATCACAAATTTTTTTTGCAATTTTCACAGAAAATTCACACTTTGCTCATTGCCGGTAACGATACCGAAAACTCAGAAATCGCTGTTTTCCCCGAAATATGGTACTTTTTGGCTACCTTGGTTTTCCCTGACACGTTATTTCGTTTCGCTGAATGAAATTATTCAAATTCCGTCATATGCTCTGCCGTTCGGAATAACCGACGTCTGTTCGCAGATTTTTCGGGGATATGCCGGGATGCAGAGGGTCTTCCGGATGGTACAACTCTTGCTCCCATCAGAGGTCTTTTCGTTGGGTGCTTCTGTTCAGCAAGGCGGGAAGTATGATAACAGTTTGAAATATATGTATCGAATTATACGGGTTGTTTTCACCGTACGGCAACTCATGCAAAGGTATTACGGATTCCCACGGTCGGTCTGCGGACTGGTCGTGGGAATGACAGTGCTATATTTATGTTGATAGCCTTCAGCAGCCTATGATGCTTTTCGCTTTTGTTGTCTCCTGCGGGTAACTTCGATGGGAACGTGCCTCCGGCGGCCCGCTTTTCCCAGCAGCCGGAAAAGTGGGCTATCGGAGACAAGGGAAAAATCTTCTGAACAAAACAGCCTCTCCGCAGCAAAAGAGGGACACGCCCGCCAGCGTGTCCCTCTTTTGTCCCTTCCATCGAGATCTTCTATCCAATATTCCGCCTATCAGTGCCGGGACACACGGTCCCAGTTCTCCGGATCCTCGTACAGCAGCTCAATGTCCTCCATATACTCCGAATCCATTGGGTTGTCCAGCGCCGCCCGAGCCTTGTACTGCTCCAGCATCCGCCGGGACTTCTCCGGCGGCTGAACCGTACCGGCGCCGGCGATGCAGCCGCCAGGGCAGGCCATGCCCTCCAGCAGATAGCCGTCGTATTTGCCGGACCGGGCCACCCGCAGCATCTGGCGGCAGGCCCGCAAGCCCTCGGCGTACACCGTCTTGACCTCCCGATCCGGATTCTTGGTCTGAATCACCTTCTCCACGGCCTTAGCCACGCCGCCGGAGGCAGCAAAGCCCACGCCGGGAGCCGACGCCTTATAGTGAGCCTCCGTATCAGGGATTTGGGAGAAGTCGATATCCTTGGCGGCGAACATTCCCCGCAGCTCCTCAAAGGTCAGCACGAAGTCCACCTCGCTGCGGACGCTGCGGCGGCTGGCCTCCAGCTTCTTGGCGGCGCAGGGGCCAATAAAGGCGATCTTGCAATCGGGGTGCTTCCGCTTCTGGAGTCGGGCCGTCAGCACCATGGGGGTCATGGTCATGGAGATGTACGGCGCAAAGCCGGGGAACTCCTTCTTGGCCATGACGGACCATGCCGGGCAGCAGGAGGTTGCCATAAAGGGCTGTCTGGCGGGGACGTGCTCCATGAACTCCTCCGCCTCCTCCACGGCGCAGAGGTCGGCGCCCACCGCCACCTCCTCCAGTCCTTCGAAGCCCAGCTGCTTCATGGCGGTGAGGATCTGGCCGGGGGTGACCTTTTCACCGAACTGACCCCAGAAGGCCGGGGCGATGATGGCGATGACCTTCTCCCCCTTCTTGATGGCGTGGATCAGCTGGAAGATCTGGCCCTTGTCCACAATGGCTCCGAAGGGGCAGTTCACCAGACACTGGCCGCAGTTGACGCACTTATCGTAGTCGATGTCCGCCCGGCCGTACTGGTCCTTGCCGATGGCGTTCATGCCACAGGCCTCCTGACAGGGCCGCAGGAACTTGATGATGGCCTGATAGGAGCAGGCCTCCTTGCAGCGGCCGCACTTGATGCATTTGGTCTGATCGATGCGGGCCCGGCCATGCTCCAGCTCGATGGCGCCCTTGGGGCAGGACTGATAGCAGTGCTTGGCCAAGCACCCCTGACAGGCCTGCGTCACCTCGTAGTGGGTGTCCGGGCAGGCGTGACAGGCGTACTTGATGATGTTGATCAGCGGTGGATCGTAGTACTTTTCGGAGATGGCGCTAGCCTCCACGCCGTCGGAGATCATGTTCTCCTCCGTCACGTCCCGCAGCGGCAGACCCATGGCCAGCCGGATGCGCTCACCAACGATGGCCCGCTCCAGAAAAATGGATTCCCGATAGGTCCCCACCTCACCGGGGATGATCTCATAGGGCAGCTTCTCCATGCGGGAGCAGTAGTCCCCACCCTCATAAGCCAGCTTTGCCACAGCGGCAAAGACCTGCTTACGCAGTGCCTCCACGTTGCAGTACAAATTTCTCATGTGTTCCCTCGCTAAGTTCCCGTTAAGTTCCAAATGCACCATGCTCTGCCGGCAACCCGGCACTTTTCACGCATATTATAGCAGATGTCCTCCACTCTTGGCAATAGAAGCTTCTGTTTTATTATTAAAATAATAAATAATCATTACAGCCTGAATATCCCCTCTTGACGGCCCTGCTGCCAGCGTGGTAAGCTAATCCATACCATGGATACAGAAAAATTCTCCCCTATGGAGGTGCCGCTATGGACATTCGGGAATATACCTCCCCCACCCTGCCGGTGGCTCAATTCGTGGAGCGGTATGTGGATACCGACCACTATGACGCCGGGTGCCGGGGGTGTGATAACTACGGGCAGGTGTGGGTATGTCCCCCCTATGATTTCTCCGTCTCCGGCTACTGGAGCGGATTCCGGGAGGTGCGCCTGCGGGGCGTGCAGCTCCGGTTCTCCCCGGAAGAGCAGGCCCGCAGCTATCATCCGGAGGAGCTGGCGGAGCGACTACGGCAGCTGTTCTCCCGGACGGCCCGGCAGATGATCCTCCGGCTGCGGGAGGAGTATCCCCGGTCGGATATCCTCACCGTGGGCGGGTGCCATCTGTGCGAGCACTGCACCCGGCCGGAAGGCCGGCCCTGCCGGTATCCGGAGGGCATCGGCTATACGCTGGAGTCTTTGGGCTGCGACGTGTCCACTGCGGCGGAGCAACTGCTGGGCTGGCCGCTTCTGTGGAGCCGGAAGGGATGCCTGCCGGAGTATATGGCGCTGGTCTGCGGCGTGCTGATACGGTGAGAGACGGTCTTACCATGATCGCCGCCGAGGGTAAAAATAAAGTCCGGAAACAACTGGTTTCCGGACTTTAATTCTATAATACAGAAGAAACTCAAACCAGGAACTTCGCCAATCCCAGCACCAGCGGCATAGTGATCATGGACAGCAGCGTCTGCACCGCCACCAGCGATGGAGCCAGAGACACATCCTTGTCGAACTTGGCGGCGAACATCCCCAGCAGCGCCGCCGGAGGCGTACTGGCCGCAATGACCACCGCCAGCGTCACGCCGGAGTCCAGCCGCATCAGCATACACACCCCCAGTGCCAGCAGCGGCAAAATCAGCAGCCGCAGTGCCGCCGACACCCAGAAGCTGGCCCCGTGCAGCGCCCGGCGGAAATCCGCCTGAGACAGCTGGTAGCCAATGACCACCATGGGCAGGGGCGTATTCATGTCGGAGAGATATGTAATGGGGGATAGAATGATCTCCGGCAGAGTGATCTGCAGCAGGTACAGCACCATGGCGATGGCCACGCCGATCACACCGGGATTCATCAGCAGCGTGCGCCATGAGAACGCCATCTTGCCGCCCTTCACCAGCTGGATGCCCAGCGTCCAAGTCAGGACGGTGAACACCAGCAGATAGGCCGAGCCGTAGAACACACCCAGCGAACCCAGGATAGCCGTCTGCAGCGGCACTGCCATGAAGCCGCAGTTGGAGAAAATGGCGGAAAACCGGAAGAAGCTCTTTCGCATGGGATCCCGGTCCCGGATGACCAGTTCACTGACCAGAATATTGATGCCGTGGATCACCAGCGCCGCCAGCAGCGCTACCCAAAAATTGTGGAAGGTCTCCGTCTCCAGCGGCCGCTGGAACACCACGATGAGGATACAGGGGGACACCACATACATCAGCAGATTGGACATGGACACCGCACCCTTGTGGGTGATGAGGTGCAGCTTCCCCAGCACGAAGCCCGTGCCGATCATGAGGAACAGGATCAGCACCTGTGTGCCTACCGAGAGAAATGATTCGATCATACCGGATTCCTTCCCGCCCACAGGGGGCTGCGTACACACACAGCCGGGACAGACGGCTTGCGCCGTCTGTCCCGGTGGGTCACGCTGTGATTTTTTCTATCTGTATTTTAGTCCTTGTTGTAGCTGTGCGCCAGCGCCACATAGGTCTCATAGCGGGCATCCGCCTCCACCTGAGCCTCGGCAAAGAGCTTGGCCGCCGTCTCCGGATACTTGATCTTCAGGCCGGCATAGCGGACCTCGCCGTTGAAGAACTCCTCCACAGGCACAGAGGGCTTCTTATAGTCCAGGGAGAAGGGCTTTTCGGTCTTGTTGGGATCGTAACGGTACAGGGGCCACAGGCCGCAGTCCACAGCCTTCTTCATCTCGGCCTGCACGTTGTTCATGCCGGCCTTGATGCCGTGGTTGATGCAGGGGGCGTAGGCGATGACGATGGAGGGACCCTTGTGTGCCACAGCCTCGGTGACGGCCTTCATCAGCTGAGCGGGATTGGCGCCCATGGCCACGGAGGCCACATACACGTTGGGATAGGTCATCATCAGACGGCCCAGATCCTTCTTGGCAGTCTTTTTGCCGCCGTCAGCGAACTTGGCGGAGGCACCCACAGGCGTGGCCTTGGAGGACTGGCCGCCGGTGTTGGAGTACACCTCGGTATCCACCACAAAGACGTTGATATCCTCGCCGGAGGCCATGACGTGATCCAGTCCACCGTAGCCGATGTCGTAGGCCCAGCCGTCGCCGCCGAAAAGCCATACCACCTTCTTGCCCAGCTGATCCTTGTTCTTCAGCAGCTTCTCGGCCAGCTCGGCAGCCTCACCGGTGAGGGAGGCGGACTCCAGAGCCGCCGTCAGCTTGCGGGCATCGGCATCGTTGGCATCCAGATTGTCGAAGGAGGCCAGCCATGCGTGGATGGCACCCTCCAGCTCCGTGCCGGAGACCAGCGGCAGCAGCTGCTGAGCCACCTGCTTGACGTAGGCCCGGCGCTGCTTGGTAGCCAGCACCACACCCAGACCGTTCTCGGCCTGATCCTCGAACAGGGTGCCATAGAAGGCAGGGCCACGGCCCTCCTTGTTCTTGGTATAGGGCAGGGACGGGAATGCACCGGCCCAAGCCAGAGAGCAGCCCACGCCGTTGACCCAGTAGGTCTTTTCGCCGTACAGCTGGGTGATGAGCTTGGCATAGGGGGTCTCGCCGCAGCCGGCGCAGGCGCCGGAGAACTCCACCAGCGGCTGGCTGAACTGGCTGCCCTTGAGGGTCTTGCGGTCGAACACACCGGGCTTGTCCTTCAGGGACAGGGCATAGTTCCAATTGGTTTCATCATACATAGTATCATCCACAGGCTGCATCGTCAAGGCCTTATCCTTGGCAAGGCAGGAAGCAGCGCAGCTGCCACAGCCGGTGCAGTCCAGCGTGCTGACCTGCAGGCGGTACTGCAAGCCCTTGGCTCCCTTGGCGGGAACGGTGGTGAAGGCGGCGGGAGCCGCAGCGGCCTCCTCCTCGTCCACCAGATAGGCCCGGATGGCGGCATGGGGGCAGACAAAGGTACACTGGTTGCACTGCAGGCACTTGTTGCTGTCCCACTGGGGCAGGAAGGCAGCAATGCCACGCTTGTCGTACTTGGAGGTACCCAGCGGATAGGTGCCGTCCTGATAGGGCAGGAAGGCGGATACAGGCAGATCGTCGCCACGCTGACGGTTGCAGGGGACCACGATGTTCTTCACCACATCCGGCAGGCTCTCGTCCACGGTGCGGTCGTCGGCGGCATTCGCCCAGTCAGCGGGAACGTTGACCTTCACAGGGCTGTTGATACCGGCGTCCACGGCGGCCATGTTCATGTTGACCACCTTTTCGCCCTTCTTGGCGTAGGTCTTTTGCACAGCCTCCTTCATATGGCGCACGGCGTCCTCCACCGGCATCACACCGGAGAGCTTGAAGAAGGCGGCCTGCAGGATCATGTTGGCGTGGTTGCCCAAGCCCAGCTCACGGGCCAGACGGTTGGCGTCCACGATGTAAAATTGCACGTTGTGGCGGGCGATGTACTGCTTGACGTCGCCGGGCAGCTTCTCCGCCAGTTCCTCCTCGGTCCAAGAGGTGTTCAGCAGGAAGGTGCCGCCGTCCTTGATCTCGTGGATCATGTCGTAGCGAGTGATGTAGGACTGGGAGTGGCAGGCCAGAAAATCCGCCGCCTTGATGAGATAGGTGGAGCGGATGGGGCTCTTACTGAACCGCAGGTGGCTCTTGGTGATGCCGTAGGACTTCTTGGAGTCGTACTCGAAGTAGGCCTGCGTATACATACCGGCGTAGTCGCCGATGATCTTGGCGGAGTTCTTATTGGCACCCACCGTACCGTCGGAGCCCAGACCCCAGAACTTGCAGGACACGGTGTCGGCGGACTCGGTGATGAGAGGCTCATGGACATCCAGAGACAGATGGGTCACGTCGTCGTTGACACCGATGGTGAACAGGTGCTTGCCGCCTTCATCCTTCATGTTGTCGAACACGGCCTTCAGCTGGGCGGGTGTCACGTCCTTGGAGGCCAGACCATAGCGGCCGCCGTAGATCTCCGGAGCATCGGCACGGTTGGCAAAGGCGGCGCACACATCCAGATACACAGCACCGGCAATGGCACCCGGCTCCTTGGAGCGGTCCATGGCGGCGATCTTCTTCACCGTCTTGGGCAGGGCGTTCAGGAAATACTCCATGTCGAAGGGGCGGAACAGATGGATCTGCATCAGGCCCACCTTCTCGCCCTTGGCACACAGATAGTCCACCACCTCACGGGCGCACTCGCAGGCGGAGCCCATCATCACCATGACACGGTCGGCATCCTCGGCACCATAGTAGTTGAAGATGTGGTAGTCCCGGCCGGTGATCTCGTTGATGCCCTGCATATACCCCTCCACCACAGCGGGGATGCTGTCATAGGCGCCGTTGTTGGCCTCCTGAGACTGGTAGTAGACGTCGGGGCCCTGCACGGTGGTACGCATCACCGGATGCTCCGGGTTCATGGCGATGGCATGATAGTCCTCCAGCGCCTGACGGTCCAGCAGCTTCTCCACCTTGTCCAGATCGATGACCTCGATCTTCTGGATCTCGTGGCTGGTGCGGAAGCCGTCGTGGAAGTGGATGAAGGGTACACGGGTCTTGATAGTGGTCAGGTGGGCCACGGCGGCCAGATCCATGACCTCCTGCACGCTGCCGGTGGACATCATGGTGACGCCGGTGGTACGGCAGCTCATGACATCCTGATGGTCACCGAAGATGTTGTTGGCGTGCTGGGCCACGGAACGGGCCGCCACGTGGAACACGGCGGGCATCCGGTGACCGGCCATGATGTACAGGTTGGGGATCATCAGCAGCAGACCCTGCGAGGAGGTGAAGGTGGTGGCCAGCGCACCGGCCTCCGCCACGCCGTGGAGGGCGCCGGCAGCGCCCGCCTCGGACTGCATCTCCACCAGCCGCACAGGCTGGCCGAACATATTCTTCTTACCGGCGGCAGACCACTCATCCACCTTCTCGCTCATGGGAGAGGAGGGGGTGATGGGGTAGATACCGGCTACATCGGTGAAATGGTAGGCAACGGTGGCACAGGCCTCGTTACCGTCCATGGTTTTCATGATTTTCTTATCGGACATTACATTGCCTCCTAACGTATCCGTCGCCCGGCAGCAACCGGTGCGGCATTTTTCTATCTGTCGGATGCTGAGTTACGCCTTGATGATAGCGCCCTCGTCGGCAGAGGCAGCCACCTTGGCATACAGCCGCAGATAGCCGTTGGGGATGTTCTTCTTGGGCAGCTTCAGCGTCTTGTAGCGCTCAGCGATCTCCTCGTCGGAGACGTGCAGCTCCAGAACGCCCTCATCCACGTCGATGAGGATCTCGTCGCCGTCGTGAACGATGGCCAGAGGACCGCCCTCGGCAGCCTCCGGAGAGATATGTCCCACGAAGCAGCCGTTGTTGGTGCCGGAGAACCGACCGTCGGTGATCAGGGCAGCGGACTTGCTCAGGCCCACGCCGTACATATACTTCATGGCCTTGAACATCTCACGCATACCGGGGCCGCCCTTGGGGCCCTCGTAGCGGATGACCACCACGTCGCCGGCCTGGATCTTGCCGCCCAGGATGGCCTCCTCGGCCTCCTCCTCGCTGTTGTAGCACTTGGCCTTACCCACAAAGCGGTGCATGGAGGGATCGATGGCACCGGGCTTGGACACGGCGGTACGGGGGCAGAGGTTGCCATGCAGCACGGCCACGCCGCCGGTCTTGGAGAAGGGCTCCTCCACCGTCTTGATGATGGTGGGATCCTCCGGGTACTCGTAGACGTAGCCGGCCAGATTCTCGGCCAGCGTCTTGCCGCTGACGGTCATGACGGAGGTATCCAGCAGGCCGCCCAGATGCTGCATGACACGGGGGATACCGCCGGCCCGGTAGAAGGCCTCCATCTCCGGCTTGGCAGCGGGATTGACCTTGGCGATCTGGGGCGTGGTCTTGGTAAGAGCCTCGAACTCCTCCAGCACGTTCATATCCAGCTCCGCCTCGTTGGCAATGGCGGGCAGATGCAGCACGGCGTTGGTGGAGCCGCAGATGGCCATGGTCACCTTGATGGCGTTGCGGATGGCCTCCTTGGTGAGGATCTGGCGGGCGGTGATGCCCTTCTTGCACAGCTCCACAATGGCACGGCCGGACTCGAAGGAGTGGCGCAGACGGCCGGCGTAAGCAGCGGGGATCAGAGCGCCGCCGGGCAGGGTCATGCCCAGTGCCTCGGACACGCAGCACATGGTGTTGGCGGTGCCAAGGAAGGAACAGGAGCCGCAGCCGGGACAGGCGGTGTTCTCCAGAGAGTTGTACTCGCACTCGGTGATCTTACCGGCCTTCAGCATACCCAGGGCCTCGGAGATGGAGGTCAGGTCGGACTTACGGCCGTCGAACTCGATGCCGCCCAGCATGGGACCGCCCACGCAGACAATGCAGGGGATATCCAGACGAGCCGCCGCCATCAGCATGGCAGGCACGATCTTATCGCAGGAGGCCAGCAGCACCAGACCGTCCAGCCGGTGGGCCTGCGCCATGATCTCCACGGAGTCGCAGATGATCTCACGGGAGGGCAGAATGTAGTGCATACCCTCATGGCCCTGTGCCACACCATCGCAGGCAGCGATGGTGCCGAACTCCACAGCGGTGCCGCCGGCGGCATAGATGCCGTTTTTCACATACTCAGCCACCTTGTCCAGATTGTAGTGGCCGGGAACCAGCGTGTTCCAGGTGTTGGCAATGCCGATCAGGGGCTTGCCCTCCTTCAGTTCGCTGTCCGTGTAGCCCATGGACTTGAACAGGGAGCGGGCAAATGCGCTGTCCTCCATGCCAAGGATCGCCTTACTACGGTTTTCCATTGTGTTTCCTCCTTCAAATATGACATATCTCTTTTTCTTATGTTACTGGCCGCAGGCTGCGGCTTGGTTTGACGGTTATTCTATAATACCGTTTGCCGTTCTGAAAATATTATAAAATCCATGGTGCCTTTTGTCAATAGGATATCTTCTGCTTTTCTAAAAAACTTGACTGTTTTCCGGTATTAGTTGACTTTATCTGTGAGAAGGTCTATAATGGTCTGAATTAGATTGGTTCGCAATGTTCTATGATACAGAACGAACAAGGAAGGAAAAGATATGGCAACCACAAAAACCATCCAGTCGGTGGAGCGGGCCTTCTCCATTCTGGAATACCTTCAACAGTGCGGCGGCGGAGAGCGCAGCGTCAAGGAGATCGCTGATGCACTGGAGCTGAACAAGAGCACCGCCTTCGGCCTCATCAACACCCTGACCACGCTGGGCTACCTGCAGCAGAACGCAGATAACCAGAAGTATGTGCTGAGCCTGAAGCTGCTGAGCTTCTCCAACACCATCAAGGTCCAGAACAGCATCATCCGCACCGTCCACCCCTATCTGGAGCAGATCAGCCTGAAATACGGCGAGATCGCCCACTGCGGCGTGGCTCAAGGGGACAGCGTCGTCTATGTGGACAAGGTGGAGTCCAGCCGGTCGCTGTCTATCAACACCCAGATCGGCACCAAAAACTACCTCCACTGCACCGGCGTGGGCAAGTGTATTCTGGCCTATATGCCGGAGGATGAGCAGCAGCACATCCTCGCCGGACCGCTGAAGGCACTGACCTTCAACACCATTGTGGACCCCCGTCAGCTTCAGGCGGAGCTGCGGCACATCCGGGCCGACGGCTACGCCATGGACAACGAGGAGGTGGAGGTGGGTCTGTCCTGCGTGGCAGTGCCGGTGTTCTCCGCACCGGGGCAAGTCTCCTGCTCCATCAGCATCTCCGGCATGACCCCCCGTGTCCGCACTGCCCTGCGGGGTGGACTGCTGGACGATCTGAGGCAGGCCTCCGCCGACATCTCCCGCAGTCTTTACGGCTATCAGCCCGCCGATGACCTCCTGTAACGGGTCCTGCGATCCAACTGTATACCGATCGTCTCACAAAGCGGAGGGGAAACATGGTTTCCCCCTCCGCTTTCTTTTGCCTCAGTGCCGCACAGCAGACGGCAAATCTCTCACGGAAGGATCCATTCACTCCTTCCGCAATTTTTTAATAGCACGTCACGCCGCCGTCGATGGGCAGGTTCACGCCGTTGAGGAAGGACGCCTCGTCGCTGGCCAGATACAGCACCGCATTGGCCACATCCTCCACAGAGGTCAGGCGGCCCAGCGGGATCTCGTTGAGCCGGGCCTGCTTCTTCACCGGGTCCGCCATCAGAGCCGCCACAAAGGGCGTGTCCACGGTGGCGGGATGGATGGAGTTGCAGCGGATGTTGTCCTTGCCATACCGGGCTGCCACAGACCTGGTCAGCAGGGTGATAGCGCCCTTGGTGGCCGTGTAGGCCTCCGGAGTGTTCATGTGGCCGATGAGGCCGCAGATGGAGGAGGTGTTGATGATGGCGCCGCCCCCCTGCTTCCGCATCACCGGCAGAACATACTTGGTGGCCAGAAAGACGCTGGCGGTATTGACCTCCATCATCTTCATCCACTCGTCCTTCACCATTTCCTCGATGGGCTTGCGGATGTTGATGCCGGCGTTGTTCACCACCACATCCAGCCGTCCGCTCTCGGAGACGATGCGCTCTACGATGGTCTTCCACTCCTCCTCGCTGGTGACATCCGCCACGGCGCCGTGGGCCTTGCCGCCCTGACGCTTCAGCTCCTCCACCAGCTGGTCGATCTTCTCCTGCACCAGATCCAGGATCCAGATCTCGGCCCCATTCCGGGCCAGCAGCTTCGCCTGTGCCGAGCCGATGCCGCCTGCACCGCCGGTGATAACGATGACCTTATTCTGTACGTTCATGTTAAATCCCTCCCTTTCGTGCGTTACGCTCTGGTTTCCTTATCCTTCCACGCCTTGGCGGGGTTCTGCACGCCCATCTTGCCGCCGCTGATCTCCAGCGTGGTGCCGGAGAACACTGCCGTTCCTGCCGCATGTACAGCGTGGTCGGTGGAATCAATGGTGCAGCTGCCGCCGCTCATGGTCAGGCTTCCGCCGCACTTGATGCCCTTGCTGGTGGCATCTTCCGCAGCAGTGGTCATGGCAGCTGCCGCAGATGCTCCTGCGTCTGTGGAGGAATCTGCGATGGTCTGCATGGCTGCTGCCGGAATCGCACTGGCATCACTGGCAGCGGCGTTCTGGCGGTTGTCTGCATTGTCGGGCGGTGTATTGCCGTTACCGCCGAAATTGCCGCCGCCAAAGGTTTCGCC